>OGRO01001306.1_pt1 | contig 21703 bp, 23 predicted proteins | sample 1553451 | NCBI WGS metagenome assembly OGRO01 (sample SAMEA2580021, study PRJEB22360) | human gut metagenome
TTTGTGAACAAGATTCGTGAGATGTATCCCGGTAACGAAGAGAAAGTCAGAAAGATGGCAATTCTCTGGGATGGTCAGGTACGCATGGCACACATGGCGATCGCAGCAGGATACTCTGTAAATGGTGTAGCTAAACTTCATACAGAAATCTTAAAGAATCAGGAATTAAAAGATTTCTATCAGATGATGCCAGAGAAATTCAACAACAAGACAAATGGAATCACACAGAGACGTTTCTTAATGCATGGAAACCCATTACTTGCAGACTGGGTAACAAAGAAACTTGGAACAGACACATGGGCAACAGACCTTTCTTTAATGTCAGGACTGAAGAAATATGTGGATGATCCAAAAGCTCAGAAAGAATTTATGGATATCAAACTGCAGAATAAAAAACGTCTTGCAAAATATATCTTAGAACACAATGGCGTAGAAGTTGATCCAACATCCATCTTTGATGTACAGGTAAAACGACTTCATGAATACAAACGTCAGCTGATGAATATTTTACATGTGATGTATCTGTATAATCAGTTAAAGAAGAATCCAAATATGAAGTTCTATCCAAGAACATTCATTTTTGGTGCTAAGGCAGCAGCTGGATACCTTCGTGCAAAACAGACGATCAAACTGATCAACTCTGTAGCTGATAAAGTAAATAATGATGCATCCATCAAAGGTAAGTTAAAGGTTGTATTTATTGAAGATTATCGTGTATCTAATGCAGAATGGATCTTTGCGGCAGCAGATGTCAGCGAACAGATTTCAACAGCATCCAAAGAAGCATCAGGAACAGGTAACATGAAGTTCATGTTAAATGGTGCACCAACACTTGGAACAATGGATGGAGCGAATGTAGAGATCGTTGATGAAGTTGGAGCTGAGAATGCATTTATCTTCGGTATGAGCTCAGAAGAAGTTATCAATTATGAGAATAACGGTGGATATCATCCATATGAGATTTACCAGAAAGATAAAGACATCCATGAAGTCTTAGATCAGTTAGTAGATGGAACATATGCAAATGGTGATCCAGAACTTTACAAAGATCTGTACCAGAGTCTGTTATTTGGTGATACAGGAAGCCAGGCAGATATGTACTTCATCTTAAAAGACTTCCGTTCATATGCAGAAGCTCAGAAGAAAGTAGAAGAAGCATATAGAGATACAAAAGGATGGGCTAAGATGGCGATGACCAACACAGCAGGATGTGGCAAGTTCTCATCTGACCGTACAATTCAGGAATATGTTGATGATATCTGGCACTTAGATAAGATCAGATAGTCTTATATAGAGTCTTGAAATATAGTATTGAATATGATAAGTTAAGAGGAAGAGTTCCCAAAGGAGGAACTCTTCCTCTGTTCATGTAAAAATAGATGATAAAATATTTCAAAAAAATTGCAAAAATATTAAGAACGTGTTAAAATTCGAATATAAAAAAGAAATATCAAGAATAAAGATGAAAAACAAAGAAAGGGAGTAACAAATGAGGAACATTATAAGGAAACTTGCAGTGTGCTTTCTGGCATGGATATTGGTCTGCACAACAGTTGTAACTGGGCATGGAATGCATACGGCAAAAGCAGCACAGACATTTAAGATTCATTTTATTGATGTCGGATGTGCAGATGCTGCGTTATTACAGTATGGAGAAGGAACAGAAGCAAAGTATGCATTGATCGATACAGGAGCAAACCAGTATCATAATACAAAGGATACGACGATTGATACCACAAAGACACCAGTCTATGAATATTTAAATAAGATGGGAGTAAAACATCTGGAATTTATACTTCTGACACATCCTCATCAGGATCATATTGGAGGTATGGAGAAGATTCTTTCTGATACAACGATTAAGATCGATAAGATTTATGGGAATGATCTGAATATTCAGTACTTGAAAAGCAGCGAGGATAAGAGTAAGCAGTCTTCAGATGAAACAAATTGGACAGAATTTGATACCAAAATATACAAGAATTTTAAAGCAGCTTTAGAAGCAAGAAATAAACTTGCTGAAGAAGCAGAAGACAAAACAGAGAAAGAAAATCTAAAAGTAGATTATGTAGTGCCAACTGCAGGAGAAACAATTAGTCTTGGAGAAGCAAAAATGACATTCTATGGTCCATTAGAGAATGATTATCAATATGGTAGAAAGGTTGATTTGAATACAAGACAGGAAAATAAATATTCTATCGTTACAAAGATCGTTTACGGAAGCAACTCTTTCTTAATGACCGGAGATGCCCAGAAAGAAACGATCGAGAAGATCATCGCGAAGGGATATGATCTGACAGCACAGGTGCTCAAGGAGCCACATCATGGATTTCAGGATGTCACAGAAGAAGAGTTAGCCAATGGCTACCAGTATTCTGATCATAAAACAGTGATCGATGCATCACAGGCTAGTATTGCGATCATCAGTAATGGATACATGAATACAGGTGGTGTTCCATATACAAAAGTCTTAAGAGACTTATCAAAATTAGATGTCTATGAGACAGGAGACCGTGGAACGATCATTGTAACATCCGATGGCTCACAGTTATCTATCCAGACAGAGAAAGGAGATAACCAGCCAAGTGTCAAAGGAAAGGAAAGTGATGATGAAACATCATCCCCAGTGATGAAATCCATGAATATCACAGCAAATACAACAAAGCCATTGACAGCAACGAGTGTGGATGCTGCGAATACTTATAATCGTTATGAAAAGAAGAATATCACAGTAAGATTTTCAGGAACAGCCCAAGGATTTACAAAGCTGACAAGCATTGAATATAAGTTTGTGCCAAAAGGTGTGAATAATAAAACCATAGCATATAAGACAGGAAGTTCCTATACAGTCAAAAATGGAAATTGTGGAAGGTTTTATGTAAGATATAATACACCATTAGGATCAACAGAGATCAAACTTCCTGGATTTACAGTTGATACGAAAGCACCAACCAGTGTGAAGATCAAAGCGAATAAGTCAGGGATCAAAACACTGTCAACATCTGCAAAGAACACTTACAGTAAACGAATCAAGAAGTCTGTTAAATTTACATTTAGTGCTAATTATGGAACCAGTGGAAAATCCATGACACAGTATAAGTTTGTACCAAGAGGAAAAAAAGCTTCCAAGTACAAATGGAAAACAGCAAATAGTGTAACTTATAAGACAAGAAATAAAAAAGTTCGTTTATATGTAAGATATATTGATAAATCTGGAAATATCACAACAAAGAAGACAAACGGATTTTACGTAACTAAGAAATAACAAAGAAAACGCTAGGATGGAAGTATGAAATATTTTACAAAGAAGATCATAGCGGTACTGCTGACAGTGATGCTTACAGGCATCACTGTTTTGCACGTATCGGGAGGTCAAACGATCAAAGTTAATGCAGCACAGACATTTAAGGTTCATTTTATCGATGTGGGGGCCGCTGATGGAGCTTTGCTTCAATATGGAGAAGGAGAAAACGCGAAGTATGCCCTGATTGATTCTGGGGCTTATTCTTATGAGACAACAGATTACGATACGATCGATGTATCAGACCGTGTGCACCAGTATTTGCTGGATCATGGAGTAAAACATCTGGAATTTGTTGTTCTTACTCATCCACATGGAGATCATATCGGTGGAATGAAAAAGATACTAGAAGATAAGAATATTACGATCGATACGATTTATGGAAATCCATTGGAGTTTGAATATCTGGAAAGCAGCGAAGATAAAGAAAAGCAAACAGAAGAAACAGCCCGATGGACAGCATTTGATACACAGACTTATCAGACATTCAAGAAGAAACTAGAAAAGAGGAATTCATACAAAGATGCATCATTGCATATCCAGTATGTTGTGCCACAGGCCGGAACATCCGTAAAATTAGGCGAAGCGGTAATGACCTTTTATGGTCCGTTAGATAATACCTACAGGTATGGAAGAGCACAGGATGCACCCAATTTAAATACAAGACAGGTAAATAAATATTCGATAGTGACGAGGATCGTTTATGGCAGTAATTCATTTTTAATGACAGGCGATGCACAGCAGGAAACGATCAAAAAGATTGTAGCTAGAGGTTACGATTTAAGTGCACAGGTATTAAAGCAGCCACATCATGGATATCAGGATGTTCGTTTGCAGGATAAACCGAAAGGTCGTTATGTATACGATTCGGATCATAAGTATCTGATCGATCGAACGGGTGCAAGTATTGCGGTCATCAGTAATGGATATAAAAATGTAAATCAGACACCAGAGAGCAATGTACTTCGTGATCTGTCAGGAATGGATGTTTATCAGACATCAGATAAAGGAACGATCGTAGTATCGTCCGATGGTAAGAATCTAAGTGTGTCAGCACAAAAAGGCGGTAATGTACCAAGTCATGCGGGATATGTTGTGAAACAGAAGCGTACCCCTTTGATGCAGAAAGTTACAGTGCAGGCAAATACAAAGAAGAAAATGACACCACTTCGTTCCGATGCCTCTGCAGCATATCAGCATTATGAGAGAAAAAACATCAAGATCAGGATTTCAGCACAGGCAAAAAGCTTCACAAATCTAAAACAGATTCAGTACAAATTTGTGAAAAAAGGAACTTCCAAAGGAAGTGTACCATACAAAACCGGTACGACATTAACGCTCAAAGACGGCATGATCGGCAGGGTCTATGTGAGGTTTGTCACAGATGCAGGGATAGATGAGATGCAGCTTTCAGGAATCGCAGTAGATAAAAAAGCACCAACAAAGACGAAGATCAAGGTTAACAGATCAGGGATCAAGACATTGAAAACGTCAACAAAAACGTCTTACAATAAGAAAATCAAAAAGTCAGCCAAATTTGTATTTTCAGCATCCTATGGAATCAGCGGGAAATCAAAGACACAATATAAGATCGTGCCAAAAGGCAAAAAAGCATCCAAATATCGATGGAAAACAGCGAATAAGATAACCTATAAAAAGAAAAACAAAAAAGTGAGTATCTATGCAAGATTTATCGATAAATGTGGAAATATCACACAGCGAAAGAGTTCTGGATTCTATATTACAAAATAAGGGAAGAAAGATATAGGAAGGCTTAGCTTGTATGCGAAAAGAGAATTTGTTATACTAAGAGGCAGAAGAATTAAAAATGCAAAGCAGGAGAAAGATTATGAACAGTAAAGGAAAAGGAATCATTACAGCAGTTATAGTTGTCTTGATCGCGCTGGCTGCTTTTTGCGGATTTGGATATATCAGCCAAAGAATGACAGCAAGCGAAGGAATTACATATCTTGATAAGAAAGAATATCAGAAAGCATACGAACAATTTGACCATGCAGCAGGGAAATTCACTCTCATTTTCACAAAGCAAAAGAAAGATGTTTTATTCTACGAAGGAGAGGCTCTTTATCAGATGGGAGAGTATGGGAAAGCCATAGAGATCTATGATGAGCTGATCGATCATGGAGAAAGCAGGGCATATTCTTTGAAAGCATATTGCCTTGCCCAGCAGAAGAAGCTAAACAAAGCAATAGATGTATGTGATCAGGGAATAAAAGAGCATCCAGACGATGGAGAAATCTATTGTACAAAATATGCGGTGTTAGCAAAGCAGGAGAAGTATACACAAGGGCTAAAAGTGATCGAGAGAGCATTAAAACAGAAGGAGCTTGAGAATAAGAAGGAAGTTTTATTCGCTAGGATCAGTGCGTATGAATCCATGTTTGATTTTGATACAGCATATCGTTATGCAAAAGCTTATGTAAAAGCCTATCCAAAGGATGCAAATGGCAAGAAAGAGCTGACATTTTTGGAGACACGATAATTTCGTGACAATTTCATGATAAGAGTTAGGAAGGACGAAAGTCCTTCTTTTTTTTTGTGCAGAAACAGAAAAGATCAATTGAAAATTGTGCAAAATATACAAAAATAGAAAGCAAAAATCATGACTTTATACAAAAAATAAAATTTTACGAAAAATAAGTTGACGAAATTTAGGTTTATGACTATAATCAAGATACAAAATAAAATTTCACATGAGATAAAAGTAAAAAAATAAATTTCGCGCTAAAGGAGGGAGAGCAATGAAGTTAATTGTATCAGCCCATGGAATGTTGGCAAAAGAGGTTGTGAATTCTGCGGGAATGGTGTTCGGAGCAATTGATGATCTTGACATCGTAACATTTGTTCCAGGTGAGAATGCAGAGACATTAAAAGCCAGATACAAAGAATTGATCGATGGCTATAAGGAAGACGAAGAAATTTTATTCCTTGTAGATTTATTTGGAGGAAGTCCTTATAATGCAGCATTTGAGACCGTGATCGGACAAGATCGAATGGATGTTATTACAGGATTGAGCTTACCAATGCTGATCGATGTTGTAGGAATCAGAACAATGGAAGAAGATATCAAGGCTGGCGAAGTATATGACAAACTTTCAGGAGATTATGTGAAATCATGCAAGAAATTGCTTGGTAATACAAACGAAGATGAAATGGAGGATGATGAACTATGAAAATCAATTTAGTAAGAATCGATGACAGACTGATCCATGGACAGGTCGCAACCGTTTGGTCCAAAGAAGCAAACGCACAGCGAATCATCATTTGCAGTGATGAAGTAGCAAAAGACCAGATCCGTAAAACATTACTTTTACAGGTGGGACCTCCAGGAGTAAAAGTAAGCGTTGTAGACGTAGCAAAAGCAGTTCGTGTTTACAACAATCCAAAATATGAAAAGGACACAGTATTCTTCTTATATACATGTCCACAGGATGTTCTGCGAATGGCAGAAGCAGGGGTTCCGATCAAGAGTGTTAACATCGGAGGAATGGCATTCAAGACAGGAAAGACTCAGATTACAAAAGCAGTATCTGTTGATGAAAGCGATATCGCAGCATTTAAGAAACTGCATGAGATGGGAATTGAATTAGAAATCCGTCCGGTAGCCACAGACAAAAAAGTAGATCTTATGAGCAAGATCGAAGGCATCGAAGGATAAGAGAGATACAAAGGAGGATTTAAAAATGGGAATATCTACAGTTCAAATCGTTTTATTAGTTATTTTTGGATGTATCGCTGGAATGGGAAGCGTGCTTGATTCCTTCCAGACACATCGTCCACTGATCGCATGTACAGTTGTTGGATTGATCTTAGGAGATGTAAAAACAGGTATCTTACTTGGAGGTACACTGGAAATGATCGCTCTTGGATGGATGAACATCGGAGCAGCACAGTCTCCTGACTCAGCATTAGCAAGTATCATTTCTACGATTCTTGTAGTTGTAGGACATCAGTCTGTAGCAAATGGTATCGCGATCGCACTTCCAGTTGCAGTTGCAGGTCAGGTGTTAACAGTATTTGCTCGTACAGTAACAATCTTCTTCCAGCACGCAGCTGACAAATATGCAGAAGATGCAAACTTCAAGATGCTTGATATCTGTCATGTAGCTGCATTGGTCGTACAGGCACTTCGTGTAGCGATCCCTACATTCTTAGTAGCAGCAGTTGTAAGTCCAGAAGGTGTACAGACATTATTAAACAGCATTCCGAAAGTAGTAACTGGTGGATTAACAGTTGCAGGTGGAATGATCGTAGTCGTAGGTTACGCAATGGTATTAAACATGATGGGTGCAAAATACTTAATGCCATTTTTCTTCCTTGGATTCGTAATTGCAGCGTTTACAGAATTTAACTTAGTTGCATTCGGAATCATGGGTGCGGTATTCGCAATCGTATATGTACAGTTAAATCCTAAATTCCAGACACCAGTGGCAGCACCAGTAACAGCAGGTGCAGGTGGCAGCGATGATCTGGATGATGATCTAGACGACGAACTTGACTAAGAAAGAGGAGGAATTTAAAGATGAGTGAAAAGAAATTAACAAAAGGCGATAGATTTAATATGTTCATGAGAACAAACCTTCAGCAGGCATCATTTAACTACGAAAGAATGCATGCATTAGGTATGTGCTTCGACATGGTACCAGCTATTAAAAGATTATATGATACAAAAGAAGAACAAGTAGCAGCATTAAAGAGACATCTGACATTCTTCAACGTAACACCAGCAGCTGTAGGACCAGTCTTAGGTGTAACAGCAGCGATGGAAGAAGCAAAAGCAAATGGAGCAGATATCGATGAAGGAACGATCGGAAGTATCAAGATTGGTTTAATGGGACCTTTCTGTGGAGTTGGTGATCCAATCTTCTGGGGAACATTAAGACCAATCACAGCAGCGATCGGTGCATCCTTAGCATTAACAGGAAGTGCATTAGGACCAGTATTATTCTTCTTAGCATTCAACATCGTACGTATGGCAGCACTTTACTTTGGACTTGAATTCGGATACAAAAAAGGATTAGACTTTGTAAAACATTTAGCAGGAAACATGTTACAGAAAGTCACAGAAGGAGCTTCTATCCTTGGACTGTTCGTCATGGGTGCACTGGTATCTAAATGGACGACGATCAACGTACCACTTGTAGTATCTAGAGTAACAACAAACGGAAAAACAACAGTAACAACAGTACAGAATATCTTAGATCAGTTATTACCAGGATTATTAGCATTAGTTTTAACCTTGGTCGTATCTAAATTATTAAAGAAAAACATCAGTCCGATCGCAATTATCTTTATCTTATTTGCAGTAGGAATTGTTGGATATGGATTAGAAATTTTGGCATAATCTGTTAGGGGGAAAGTTATGAAAACAAAGGCAGTAAGACTTTACGGAGAAATGGATTTAAGACTGGATGAATTTGAACTGCCAGAGATGCAAGATGATGAAATTATGGCAGAGGTTGTAACAGACAGTTTGTGTATGTCCAGTTACAAAGCGATCACCCAGGCACAAAAACACAAAAAAGTACCAGATGATATCAGTGAAAATCCAATCATTTTAGGACACGAATTTTGTGGGACGATCAAAAAGGTCGGTAAAAAATGGAAAGATCAGTATCAGGAAGGTGACAAATTTGTCATTCAGCCTAACATTGGAGATATCAGAGGCTATGCCCCAGGATATTCTTTCCATCATATGGGAGGAGATGCCACAACGATCATTTTTTCTGATCAGGTTATGGAAAATGGTTCACTATTAAAATACAACGGAGATTCCTTCTTTGAAGGATCTCTCGTTGAACCACTGTCATGTGTCGTAGGTGCATTTAATGCACAGTATCATATGAAGAAAATGTATTCATATGAACATGTGATGGGAATTAAAGAAGGTGGAGCGATCGCACTTCTCGGTGCAACAGGACCAATGGGATTTTTAGCGATCGACTTTGCAATCCATGGACCAAAGAAACCAAAGACATTGGTTGTCACAGGAAGAACACAGAAGAAGATTGATATGGCAGCAAGATTATACACAGTAGAAGAAGCAAAGAAGAATGGTGTAAAGCTTGTATATGTCAATACGAGAGATATAGTAGATGTCAATAAAGAGCTACGTAAATATTCAGAAAAAGGATTTGATGATGTCTTTATCTTTGCACCAAATGAAGAAATGGTAACATACGGAGTTAAAATGTTAGCATTCGATGGATGTTTGAATTTCTTCTCAGGGCCTGCCGATCAAGAATTTTCATCCAGAGTAAATTTCTATAATATTCATTATAATTCTACACATTTTGTGGGAACAAGTGGTGGAAATACAGAAGATATGAAACAATCCATTGAACTGATCGAGAACAAGACAGTCAATGTTGCAAAGATCGCAACACATATATTAGGGCTTGACCATGCGGTTGAAACAACAAAGGTGTTACCAGAACTTGAAGGAAGTAAAAAAATTGTCTATACGCACAAAAAATTTCCATTAACAGAGGTTGACAAATTCGATGAAAACAGCGATGATAAGTATATCAGAGAATTAAAATCAATCGTAGAACGCAATGGTAATTTATGGAGCGCAGAGGCAGAAAGGTATTTCATACAGAATGCTCCTGAGATTTAGAAGGGAGTAGTATGAGTAGTGATATCTTAGTTAGAGACCAGATTTTTTCAACATATGATAGTTTATATGATGCAGAGAAGAAAGTAGCCGATTATCTGATCAGTCATCCATCTGAAGCGATCGAGATGTCTGTATCAGAACTTGCATCTCACTGTGATGCGAGCCAGGCAACGATCATCCGTTTTTGTAAGAAGATCGGGTGTAAGGGATTTCATCAGTTGAAGATCAAGCTGGCCGGAGAACAACGACAGCAGGAAGAACAGGTGATATCGAACGAGATCGATATCGATCAGATGGACAAATCACTCAATAATATCATGATCAGTAAAGTGGAAGAGATCAAAGCGACGTTTCACAATTTTAATCCAGAAGAATTAAGAGAGATCGTGGATTTGATCATACATGCCAATCTGATTGAATTCGCTGCGATGGGAGATACGATCCCGATCGCACTGGATGGATCTTACAAGTTCAATCAGTTAGGATTGAAAGCAGTTAGTTCAACAATCTGGGAGAGTCAGGAAGCATTTTCCAGAACTTTGAGAAAAGGTGATGTATTTTTTGCGATTTCCGCCTCTGGGGCATCCAAAAGACTTGTGAAGATGGTAGAGATCGTGAAAGATAATGGTGTAACAACAATTGCGATCACCAATCAATCCAAATCGCCACTTGCAGAGTTATGTGATCATGTTTTGCTGACAGCAACAAGAGAACACATTTTCCATGATCAGGTTAGTTTCACAAGAATGGCAGCGATGTCAGTGATCGACACACTGTTCTTATTACTGTTCTCCACAAAATGGGATTCATTTGAGAATGTGGCACAACACGAGCAGTCTGTTGCAGAAGAAAAATTATAAAAGGAGATCATAACGATGAATAACGATTGGTTAGAATTAGAAGGAAAGACAGTCATCGTCACAGGCGCAGCATCCGGAATCGGGAAGGCAGTTGCGCAGGAGTTTTTGAATATTGGGGCGAATGTAGTTATTTCTGATATGGCAGAGAATGCACCAGAGATGGATGCAAAAGAAGGCCAGTTATTATATGTAAGAACAGATGTAACAAAAGTTTCTGATGTTGAAGCTATGGTAGCAAAAACAATAGAAACATTCGGAACAATTGATGTACTAGTGAATAATGCAGGAATCAATATTCCACGTCTGTTAGTTGATCCAAAGGATCCAAAAGGACAATATGAATTAGATGAGGCAGTATGGGATAAAGTATGCAATGTAAATCTAAAAGGTGTTTTCTTCTGTGCGCAGGCAGTTGGAAGGATCTTGGTTGAAAAAGGTGAAGGTGTCATTATCAACATGTCTTCTGAAAGTGGTCTGGAAGGATCCGAAGGACAGAGTGTTTACGCAGCTACAAAGAATGCAGTAAACTCTTTAACAAGATCATGGGCAAAAGAATTAGGAAAACAGGGAGTTCGCGTTGTCGGAGTAGCACCTGGAATCATGGAAGCTACAGGACTTCGTACGATCGGTTATGAAACAGCTCTGGCTTATACAAGAGGGATCACAGTAGAACAGTTAAGAGCAGGATATTCCAAAACATCCACAATTCCACTAGGACGTTCTGGAAAGCTTTCTGAAGTTGCAGATCTGTGTGTATATCTTGCAAGCAAGAGATCTTCTTACGTACATGGTGTGACGGTCAACGTTGCGGGTGGTAAGACAAGAGGATAGAATAATTTCTGATAGAAGATATAGAAGATAAAGATATCAGCTGGTTTTAGGATCAGCTGATATCTTTTTTTAACATAATATAGCAGGAAATTCCGATGGAACTCTCTATGATATAAGAAAGTATGGCAAAGCCGGTTTCTTTCTGGTTGCTACAAAAAAAGAATCGTTGTATAATGATTCTTAGCATCACAAATTAAAAAGAAAGGAAATATGATGTTTTCGTTTCCATAAAAACATCATACAAGAATAAAATGTTAATTCTGGCCGTAGGAATCGGAATTGTATTTTGTATAATAGTATTTATTTGTTATTCTTATAAACAAAATCAACGGTCAAAATACACATCCGAAGTATACAAAGTATTTAAAGGACAATATGGGAGAGGATCAGTGATCTCTATGGGTTATGCACAGACGAATGCATTTACGGACCCCGTAACATTAATGTTGGCAGTCAGCAAGGATGATCACAGAGTTGTAGATGCATGGGAAGTTACGCAAGAGGAGATGGAGAATAGCTGTCGGTCATGTGAAGAATATATAGGAATGGACCTGATCAAATATTATAAAGAGAATCAGGAAAGAATTGAAAAAAGTCAAATGATGAATCAGACGATGGGCAGGGATTCAGCGAAGAAGCAAGCATTTGACATGGCAGTCCAACAGATATTAGGGAAATTAGGAAAATAGATACAGGAACATATATTATGGAAGAAATCAAAAAAGAAATCATAGAGAAAGTGATCTTGGTCGCGGTTGCTGATCAAGACACAACAGAAGCAGAAGAATCTCTGGATGAGTTAGAAGAACTGGTCAAAACAGCAGGAGCCGAGGTTGCAGCAAGGGTGATCCAGGTAAGAGAAACACCACATCCAGGAACTTATATCGGAAAAGGTAAGATTGATGAAGTCAATGCTTTGTTATACGGAACTGATGCGACAGGGATCGTCTGTGATGACGAATTATCACCAGCACAGATCAGCAATTTAGAAGAAGCATTAGATACCAAAGTGATGGATCGAACACTGATCATTCTTGATATTTTTGCGAAGAGAGCATTTACAAGAGAAGGTAAGATCCAGGTCGAACTTGCCCAGTTAAAATATAGAGCATCCAAGCTTACCGGACAAGGAAGAGCCTTATCAAGATTAGGTGGAGGAATCGGAACCAGAGGTCCTGGAGAGAAGAAACTGGAGATGGACCGAAGACTGATCCGTACAAGAATCTCCAGATTAAAAGCAGAGTTAAGAGATGTTGTAAAGCACAGAGAAGTCCAGAGAAAACAACGCCAGAAGAATCACCTGCCAGTGGTTTGTATCGTTGGATATACCAATGCAGGAAAGTCAACACTATTAAACCATTTTACCAATGCAGGAGTTTATGAAGAAGATCAGTTATTTGCAACCCTTGATCCAACGACAAAGAGTTTAGATCTAAGCGGTGGGCAGACAATTCTTATGACGGATACGGTCGGTTTTATCCGCAAACTTCCACATCATCTGGTCGAAGCATTTAAAAGTACATTAGAAGAAGCCAAATACAGTGATCTGATCCTGCATGTAGTTGATGCATCCAATCCGCAGAAAGAGAAACAGATGGAAGCAGTCTATGATACATTAAAGCAGTTAGGAGCTAACGAATCACCGATCATTACAGCATTCAATAAGATCGATCTGTTAAATGGTGATGAAATCTTAAAAGATCCAAATGCAGAAGCGGTGGTAAGGATTTCTGGGAAAAATGGTGAAGGAACCGATCAGTTGTTAGAGCAGATTGAGAAAATACTGCAAAAACAGAAATTATATTTAGAAAAGCTGTATGGATATCAGGAAGCAGGAAAGATCCAGCTGATCCGAAGTCACGGACAGCTTTTGAAAGAAGAATACAGAGATGATGGAATTTACGTAGAAGCATACATTCCAAAAGAGATTCTTGGAAGTATCTAGGAGGCGAGAAAGTGATCATACAAAAAGTAATCAACAATAACGTGGTCAGTACATTTGATTCAAACGGAAAAGAAGTTATTTTGATGGGAAAAGGAATTGGATTTCGCAAGAAAACCGGGGACGAATTAGATAAGACGAAGATTGAGAAGATTTTTACCTTGGACCTCAGTGGCAAATCATCTTTTGTACAGGAAGTCATGGCGATCATTCAGGAGTTTTATGAAATCGTGCTAGATACGGAACATCCAGCATATCAGAGATTTGCAACACATTTACAATATCTTGAGACGGAAATCTTATCAAAGAAACGGCCGATAGAAGAAGACGAAGAAGATGATGTTGAATTTTATGAACGTAATCAGAAGAAGTATCCAGAAGCCTATGTGTGCAGTCAGAAGATCGTGGAACATATCGAGCAGCATTACAACTGCAAACTTTCAGCAGATGAGAAGATGTATCTGATCATTTATGTCAAAAGACTGATCTTAGAAATGGGGCATCAGTCATAAAACCAGGTTGACTTATAAGGCAAAATTTGATATTATAATATTATCGAATTTTGGATTGTGACTGGTGAGGCAGGCAAGACCTATTTAATAAGTGTGAACATTTGTTAAAGTAGGTCTTTTTTTATGCTTTTTTAAGAAATTGCACTTAGATGAGTACAAAGATAAGCCAGTTAAAGATCCAGATAAATTAAAATTATTTTATATGTGAGAAGGAGAAACAATTATGGTATCAAAGAAATTTGTCATTGAAAACGAACAGGGATTACACATGAGACCAGCTGGAGTTTTAGCGAAAGCTGTAACTAAATTCGAATCTGACGTAACTATCGTATTCGAAGATAAAAAAATCAACGCTAAAAGCTTATTAAACATCATCGGAGCTTGCATCAAATGTGGTTCTGAAATCGAATTAGTATGTGAAGGTCCAGACGAAGAAGCAGCTCTTGCACATGCAACAGAACTGATTGAATCTGGGTTAGGTGAATAATCACTGCTCATAACGAGTGTAACATATAATTTGATAAAGGACGGGTGGCAACATGTATAAAGGTATAGGAGCATCTGCTGGTATCGGTATCGGTAAGATCGTTAAGATTAAGGAAGAAGAACTTAATTACACAAAACAGTCTATCGAAGATACAGAAGCAGAGAAAAAACGTTTAAGCGATGCAATTGAAGTTTTCATTGAGAAGACTCAGAAGATGGTTGAATCCATGAAAGTAACTGCTGGTGAGCAGGAAGCAGAGATCTTAGAAGGTCATATCATGATGATCCAGGATCCAGCGATCTCAGAACAGATCGAAGCTAAGATCGATGGAGAGAAGATCAACGCAGAAGCTGCTGTAGAAGAAGCTTGCGATTTCTTCGCACAGATCTTCGCTATGGCAGACGATGAACTGACACAGCAGAGAGCATCTGACTTAGGCGACATCAAAACTCGTTTAATTAAGATCTTACTTGGAATTGAAGAAGTAGATATCAGTGCAGTTCCAGAAGGAACAATCTTAGTAGCAGAAGATTTAACACCATCTATGACAGCAGGAATCAATCCTGCAAATGTTCAGGGTGTATTAACAGAGATCGGTGGTAAGACATCTCACTCTGCGATCATCTGCAGATCTATGGAAATTCCAGCAGTTCTTAGTATCGAAAACATCGTTTCTATCGTTAATGATGGAGATGAAGTTGTTCTTGACGGATCAACAGGAGAAGCATTCATCAATCCTGAAGCATCTGTTGTAGAAGAATATAAAGCTAAGAAAGCAAAATTCTTAGAAGAGAAAGCTGCCCTTCAGAAGTTTGTTGGACAGAAATCCCAGACAGCAGACGGACACGTTGTGGAACTGGTTGCTAACATCGGTGGACCAGACGAAGCAGAAGGTGTCTTAGAGCGTGATGGAGAAGGTGTTGGATTATTCAGATCTGAGTTCTTATTCATGGAAAGCGATGCGATTCCATCAGAAGAAGCTCAGTTTGAAGCATACAAGAAAGTAGCTGAAACTCTTGACGGTAAACCAGTGATCATCCGTACACTGGATATCGGTGGAGATAAAGCACTTCCATATCTTGGACTTCCAACAGAAGAGAATCCATTCTTAGGATTCAGAGCAGTACGTTTCTGCTTACAGAGAAAAGAAGATATTTACAAACCACAGCTTCGTGCATTATTACGTGCAAGTGCCTTCGGTAAAGTTCGTATCATGGTACCATTAGTAACATGTGTAGACGAGCTTCGTGCAGTCAAAGCGATCATCGAAGAACTGAAACAGGAATTAGATGCAGAAGGTATCGCATACGACAAAGACATCCAGGTTGGTGTTATGATGGAAACTGCAGCAGCAAGCTTAATTGCTGACATTCTTGCAAAAGAAGCAGACTTCTTCAGTATCGGTACAAACGATTTAACTGGATACACAATGGCAGCCGACAGAGGTAACCCAGATGTTGCATATCTGTACTCTGCATACAATCCAGCTGTACTTCGTTCTATCAGAAATATCATCTCAGCTGCAAACAAAGAAGATATCATGGCAGGTATGTGTGGAGAAGCAGCAAGCGATCCATTATTAGTACCAGTATTATTAGGATTCGGATTAAACGAATTCTCAGTAAGTGCTACAGCAATCCTTGCTACAAGAAAAGTAATGTCTCTGTGGACAATGGATGAATGTAAAGCATTAGTTGATGAAGTAATGCAGTTAGAAACAGAAGCAGAAGTAAAAGCTTTATTAGAAGAAAGAGCAAGAAGCTAAGATTATATGATTTAGTTTCTTACGGGAATATGGAAAGGACCTTGGTAATTTAGTTATCAGGGTTCTTTTTTTGTATAGTAATGGAACAATATATTAAGTAGGTATACTTATTAAAAAAGTCAACCATAATATTTCACAAAAATAAAAAAGTTTTTTGTATTAAACGACGAAAAAACTAAATCTGATTGCCTGTAAAATGGTGAAATGTTACAATCCAAGCATAAGGGGAGAATGAAAACGACATATCAGGATACTGTATGAACTTAAGTTCCCTGAGACCTTACGAAGTCACGGATTTCGGAGAGACAACAATCCATGGAGATGATCAGGCGAAAAATGAAGTGTGCTATACTAGTGGAATGTATCTTATTCTACATGGAAAGATCATAGTCTGAAGACAAGATATGATGGAAGAAGGAGTAAATATGATTAAAGAATTGATAAAGATAAAAGAAAATAATAATATAGTTAGTATATTTTGCGATGAAGATGATACTTCGATGTTTTTGGAAGGATATATTTACGCAATTGGAAGACAAGATTTTTTAATTAAACATATAACACCTCATGGATTAGCAGATGGGTATATTCTGAAAAAAATAGATAGTGTTATGCATTTAGAGATAAGTGGGCAGTATGAAAAAAAAATAGAAAAATTATATTCTAAAAAGAATCAAAGACATATTGATTTAAAACTACAAGATAAAGTTAGTTTAAAGAATAACATATTTCAAATTTGTATGAATAATAAGTATATAGTATCAATTGAAATGATACAAGATGATGAATGCCCAATTAAAGGAGTTATAAATAAAATTGACGATAATAAAGTAATCGTTTCAAAATTAACAGAATACGGAGAGGATGATGGAGAGGCAATATTAAAAAAAGAAAATATAGACACTATTTCATTTTTGGGAGTAGATGAAGAAGATATACAATTATTAAAAAGAAAGTAAATAGTTTCTTAATATATTTTCTGGGAAACATGTTTGTAAAAATTGCTGTATCAAAAAACAAAAAAATAAGAATGTATAGAAGTAAATAATTTTACAAAATCTCGGAATCTTGATTTTTAGTCACAAATGATGAATTGTAAATATATTAAAAATAGGGGATTTATTCCAAAAATAAAAATTAAGATGTATTCTAATGGTGAAAATACTATAATGACAATGAGATATTCGTTATATTTTGAAGCTGAGCTTATAATAATAATAACAAATATACTACTGATTATTAGTTCGCTTCTTATACTTATGATTACTACAAATAATAGGTATTGGGGATTGTATATTATAATTTTTGTAATTTTTTGTGATTTTAGTTTTTATAAAACATTTAAAGATGAAACAGAAAAAATTATGCAATATTTTAATGAGAATGTATTTATAGAATCTTAAGCATTTCTGTAATTCATAAATAATGTCAATAGACAAAAACAGGAACCTCACAGTGCAAAAACTTAAGCTCCCTGAGACCTTACGGAAATCAGTCAGAGTACTCAGCCAACGGCAGATGATATCAAGGCACATCAGATCCAGTATACTTATAATGAGGATGGAAATCTCAGTAAGGTATCCTATCCGACAACCAAAGATGGAATCCAGTCATTATCTTATATTTATGATGAAAACGGATGGCTGCAGGAGATCGAAGGAGAACTGCATTCCAAGGGACAGACAACAGAGAAAGTCCTCAGAAGTTATACTTATGATGCGTATGGAAAAGTCAAAGAGATCAAGAATTACAGGAATAGATATGCAAAAAAGAATGGAAGAAGTGGCAAAGTTTGAGTAACTTGGATTAATCAGCTAATTATATCAGGTGTGTGGAGGTTAATGATTGTGAAAAATATTTTGAAATTGCTGATAGTAATAATATTTTTATTGATTGGTTATTATTTGTATTTTAATATGCCATGGATATTACAATATAAAGAACGAGAATCTAGTATGGTAACCGAGTATTATCGAAAAGGAAGTTTACAATATGATATAATAACTGGTAATTATGTTTTTGCTAGAATAAAAGTGTTATTTGGAGAAAATGTGAATGAGATAGATAAAAAAAATAATACAACACCATTAGAAACAGCATTAATGTCAATGTCGTATCCTGATCGGTTTATAAAAATGTTAGTAAAAAATGGAGCAAATTTAAATAAAGAGGGACATGAACTTCTATCAGAATATATTTATTATTTCGGGCAACAAGATTGTAATAAGATGATAAAATATTTATTAAATAAAGGTGCAGATCCAGATAAAAATGCATTAGTAGTAGCAGTAACAAAAAATAATTATGACTTAGTGCAAATACTCTTAAAAAACGGAGCGGATGTAAATCAAAAAAATGAGAAAGGTATAACAGCAATAATGGCAGCTTGTTACTCAGAAAATTATGAGGAAGAACCGGGAATAAATACAAGAAAACAATATAGAATCATAAGATTATTGATTGAAAAAGGGGCAGATATTAGTTTAAAAGATAATAAAGGAAATACAGTAGAAAAATATATACAACAATATAGAAAAAATATAGAAAATGGTAATCATGAGTATACGGAATCATTATACAAACTAATTAAATCTTATAAAATAAATTAAGTAGACCAATGTACCCGAAGGAATCGTAAGGTCCTTGGGACCTTACGAAGTTAAAATTTGTTAATTAGGATAATATTATGAAGATGCAAAAAATAGAAGTACATATAAAAAATACAGAAAAATGGATAAAATTAATACAAGAAGATTTAGAATTAATTAATGATAAAGAAGACTATTTACATGGACATTATATAACACCAGATATAGATGAATCAGAAATTACAGTGTTTAAAGGATTTGTTGAAGAAGATATAGTGAAAATAATATATATATATGAAAAAAATCCATTTAATATAAATGAAGTTGTTATGTTTGATGGAAAACTTGAAAATAGTGAGTTAAAAGGTTGTACGAAGCTTGAAAAAATAGAATATATAAAGGAAATTCCAGCACCAGGCATATTGATTTTTGGAACGTTATATGTGTTGTTTTTATGCATGGGATGGATCAAAGTGACAGATTTTGTTCTGTTTATGATAAGTTTTGTAATAATAATAATGATAGATAGAAGATCAACATTAAGGAGAGGAACAAAGAAGATAAAAAAATATATACAAAAATTTAATCGAGAATAAAAAAGGAACTTAAGCTCCCTGGACATTACGAAGTCATTTGCAAGATCAGTCAGAATGCTCAGCCAACGACAGATGATATCAAATCTCATTAGATCCAGTATACTTATAATGAGGATGGAAATCTCAGTAAGGTATCCTATCCGACAACCAAAGATGGAATCCAGTCATTATCTTATATTTATGATGAAAACGGATGGCTGCAGGAGATCGAAGGAGAACTGCATTCCAAGGGACAGACAACAGAGAAAGTCCTCAGAAGTTATACTTATGATGCGTATGGAAAAGTCAAAGAGATCAAGAATTACAGGAATAGATATGCAAAAAAGAATGGAAGAAGTGGCAAAGTTTGAGTAACTTGGATTAATCAGCTAATTATATCAGGTGTGTGGAGGTTAATGATTGTGAAAAATATTTTGAAATTGCTGATAGTAATAATATTTTTATTGATTGGTTATTATTTGTATTTTAATATGCCATGGATATTACAATATAAAGAACGAGAATCTAGTATGGTAACCGAGTATTATCGAAAAGGAAGTTTACAATATGATATAATAACTGGTAATTATGTTTTTGCTAGAATAAAAGTGTTATTTGGAGAAAATGTGAATGAGATAGATAAAAAAAATAATACAACACCATTAGAAACAGCATTAATGTCAATGTCGTATCCTGATCGGTTTATAAAAATGTTAGTAAAAAATGGAGCAAATTTAAATAAAGAGGGACATGAACTTCTATCAGAATATATTTATTATTTCGGGCAACAAGATTGTAATAAGATGATAAAATATTTATTAAATAAAGGTGCAGATCCAGATAAAAATGCATTAGTAGTAGCAGTAACAAAAAATAATTATGACTTAGTGCAAATACTCTTAAAAAACGGAGCGGATGTAAATCAAAAAAATGAGAAAGGTATAACAGCAATAATGGCAGCTTGTTACTCAGAAAATTATGAGGAAGAACCGGGAATAAATACAAGAAAACAATATAGAATCATAAGATTATTGATTGAAAAAGGGGCAGATATTAGTTTAAAAGATAATAAAGGAAATACAGTAGAAAAATATATACAACAATATAGAAAAAATATAGAAAATGGTAATCATGAGTATACGGAATCATTATACAAACTAATTAAATCTTATAAAATAAATTAAGTAGACCAATGTACCCGAAGGAATCGTAAGGTCCTTGGGACCTTACGAAGTTAAAATTTGTTAATTAGGATAATATTATGAAGATGCAAAAAATAGAAGTACATATAAAAAATACAGAAAAATGGATAAAATTAATACAAGAAGATTTAGAATTAATTAATGATAAAGAAGACTATTTACATGGACATTATATAACACCAGATATAGATGAATCAGAAATTACAGTGTTTAAAGGATTTGTTGAAGAAGATATAGTGAAAATAATATATATATATGAAAAAAATCCATTTAATATAAATGAAGTTGTTATGTTTGATGGAAAACTTGAAAATAGTGAGTTAAAAGGTTGTACGAAGCTTGAAAAAATAGAATATATAAAGGAAATTCCAGCACCAGGCATATTGATTTTTGGAACGTTATATGTGTTGTTTTTATGCATGGGATGGATCAAAGTGACAGATTTTGTTCTGTTTATGATAAGTTTTGTAATAATAATAATGATAGATAGAAGATCAACATTAAGGAGAGGAACAAAGAAGATAAAAAAATATATAAACTGTGTATTGTACACTTCTCAGCAGGAAAAGTTGTGGTTGATCAAACAAAATATTTTATGAATACCGGTTATGAAGTGCTTCAGGGAATCAATTACAGTGAAAAATACGGATTATTTATTGTTACGACGAAAAAACTGGAATATTTTCCTAATGGTGATGTGCAAACCAGTGGAAGCAGGGTACTACACATTGATATGAGCAGAACTAAAACAATGAAATTTAAAGATGGCAAGAAATATCCTGTTTTAATTCCGGATTTTGCCTTTAACAATGAACTGGATAAATCAAAGTTCTTTAGTTTTGAAATGGAATCCGTAGCGATTGACAGAAATACAAACAATATGATTGTGTCGGTTAATGCGAACAGTCCGATTGCGGGCGATAATGGTAAACATCCGGGGGAAGACTACATCTACAGATTTTCTTCCATTGAATTTAAATAACGAAACTTATCTTTACAG
>OGRO01001308.1_pt1 | contig 21656 bp, 27 predicted proteins | sample 1553451 | NCBI WGS metagenome assembly OGRO01 (sample SAMEA2580021, study PRJEB22360) | human gut metagenome
AGGTAGCCCCACCGTTCGAGGACGCGGTATCTGTTCTTGTGCTCGAACGCCGTCTGCTCATCGGAAAGATTGCGCAGTTCCTGCTCATGTTCCGTGACCTCGGCATCCCCCTCGGGGTTGGAGACGATGTATTCCAAGATGCGCGCCTGATCGAAGCCGGGGTTTTTGGACAGATCCATCAGTTCCCTTCGGGTGAAGAGATGGGTCTGCCAGACGTACAGCATTTGCCGGGCGTCGCTGGCCGACGGATCGGGGTAGAGCACATGCACGGGCACATGCTCATAGTACGGCGCATAGGGGTGGTCTTGCGTGGGCTGCAACAGCCATGTCCCGTCTTCAGCCCGGGCATACTGCTTCTTGATCCTGTGCTCGACGAGCGGCCCTTTGAGGACGCCCGTGCCGAAGATGATGCCGGAATTGATGACCGCGTTGCACACGCGCTGGTAGGAGAGCCTGCCGATTTGCCCGTTGAGCTGGTCGTCGATGGTCCGCGCCATCCTGTCTGCCCGTTCTTTGGCGATTTCCGAAAGGAATTCCCGTTCATCCTGTGGGATGGCCCGACCTTCCTGCTGGCGGCGCTGGAGTTCTTCCGTGATGATGTCGGGCTGGATTTCGGATACGGGAGACGGCGAGATGCCCCAGTTGCGGGCATTGTTCGACGGGAAGAGCAGATCCAGCAGCCGGGCGCGCAGCGTATCGACCTTGGCCTTGGTATGGCGGATATAGACCGTGGACTTGAGGAAACGTCCGTTGGCATCCTTGGGAATCCTCCCGAGGACGTCGGGATCGTACTGCCCCTTGTACTGGCGCAGGGATTTCATCCAGCGGTCTTCAACATACCGGCGCGCGGCCTTGGCATCGGAGAACTCGGCCAGAAGCTGCGTCCCCAACGCGTCGGCGGGCGTCTGCTGCCGTTCGGATATGGGCTCAGGATATGTTCTGGACATTATTCCTCATCACCCTGCCGTTTGTGGCAACAGCCGCCGTATCCGTCCAGTTGGTGTTGAATGGCTTCCCTGTGGGTTCGGCACATTTCTTTTGTCACATACTCTTTCTGGTCTTGCCGGAGCTGTTTGATTTCGGCCCAGATCAGCTTGAGCAGCCATCCGCCTATGGCGATGGATACGGGCGTGGCCACTTCGATGAGCATCTTGAAATCGTCGGAAGGGGTCATCGGGCCGTCTCCACATCTTCGATCCACGCGGCGAGGGTCTGCGCGTCACGCCAGTCCATCCACGCCCCTTCAATGCCGTCCAGCGTCACCGGGCGAAGGCTTGTCAGCACTGGCGACAACGGGATTGTCCGGCTGTCCGCCGAGCTTGCCACAGAGCACCCGCACTGGGTCAGCGCGCAGATCAGCACGAACAGCAGCGGCGCGGCGGCGTTCCGCATACGCGCGGAAAGAAGCCCAGAGGGCAGCCACAGCTTCCAGAAGGCGGGCGAGCGTCTGCATGGCGTTTCCCTCACTGAAGCTTCCTCTTCGCGGCATCGTCAGCATTGGTGGCCTTGCTGATGTTCGCCCCGATCCAGTTGATGACTTTGTAGAAAGTCCGGTAGACGACGCCGGAGGCGTCCGACGGCGCGGGCATGAGCGTGGCGGCCCATGCGCACACGGCGCTGGCGGCGGACAGGAATAGAGCCCAAGCCCCGGTCTGGGAATTCAGGAAATCGGAGAGTATGGAAAAGTCCATCAGTAGTTCCCCCCACTCTGGTAAAAAGCTACGTCAAACGGCTTGTCGGGGTCGGTATCAACATGAATCCACGTCGGGGCCAGCTCGATGCGGCGGAACCCGGCTTCAAGCGCCGCTTGAAGGATCTGAAACCGTGTGTGCGAGTTCAGGCATTTGATGTCCACGGCGTAGCCACGGGTATGGGCGGAAGCGTCCACGCCGCCGACCTTGCGGTTGTGCGCTTCACAGCGGTAGGCGGAGGACAGCACGAGGGGGATACCGGCGCGGTCGCGCAACTCGTCCAGCATCATGAGCAGGTCGGGATGCATCCGCTCGATGCCCGCACCGCAACCGCACTTGCACCGGAACTCTGTGGCGGAAAAATGGCGAAGAGGAATAGGCATAGTGATTCCCGCAGGGATAAATATTGCAGGCAAGGGCCAGAGACCTTTGCCTGCAATAATACACCTACGGCGGCGCTTGTCACTGTCAGTAAAGAGCTAACGTGTCAAAAACTATGCAAGTCTGTACACTGTGCGGATGGAGATGCCCAATTTTTCCGCGATGTCCTCGCGCCGCACGCCCTGCGAGACCATCTTGCGGACAAGGTACCTGCGGGCCTGCAATTCGACGTCCCGGACTTTTTGCCCGTCATAGTAGCGCAAGAATTCCACAGCGAGCTTCAGCCTGTTCCCGTCGCTGCTTGAGGCTTGTTCCATTGTCCTCATCAAATGCTCAAGCTGCGTTTCTCGGACACGGGTTATGGAAACCCTTTCCCTCTGGCCCATCAGTAGCCTCCCTCCGCCGGGATATGGATGCCGGGAGGAATATCCGCTGCCGTGTACATATCAATGGCACCGAGCGGATAAAGCACCGCGGCGAGCTGGGGGTATCGCTTCAGAGGGCGGCAGTAATCTTCCGCCGGGATGGAAACGTATGCCGAGGCGGCGATGCTGTCCTCGCCGAAGAACATAGTCTTGCAGGTGACGGTACGGGCTTGTACCAGCGCGTGCAGCGTGAGGAAGTCCACTGATGGGGGTGGGATGATACGGATGCGCGGAAGCCTGTGGCACATCCGATCTTTTTCCCACTGCCGGATACGGATGACCTCGCTTTCATGGATGGGGGCCACCCATTCGGCACAGCGCAAGAGGCTTTGCTTCGCCACGGCGATATTCAGAACTTCTTCGATGGTAGGGGCCATATCCTCATAGATGACATGAACCGTATGGTGCCCCGTCGAGAAGTCCTCGTCCCGTTCTTCAGCCAATACGGCCAGATGCGTCATCGGCGTATAGGAGTCCGGCGCGGGCCACGCGATGCCGCCGATCAGCCTTCTGTAGACGAGGCCCTTCAACGTATCTTTCCAGATGGTTTTTCCCGTGAACAGGTCTTTGACCGGGTGGATCTTTTTGAGCCGTTCCAGCAGCGCCGCATCTTTCTTTTCAAGGTAGATGGCGGAACTCACAGGGTTCTTGACAATATCGGCCATACGTTACCTCAAGTCCATGAGCGATGTGGCGGAGCCACCGCGCAGGTAGTTCAGCGCCTGCGTCGTGGAGTCCACCTGATCCTTGTATTTGGAGTTCGGGAAGTTCAGCATTTCTTCCATGTAGGCTGCCAGCCACGGCGCATTCTCCGGGAGATAGACGTGCCCGGATTCGACCAGTGGGGAAACCGTCAACGCGCGGGCAATCTTGTCCTGCTTGCCGACCTTCACGGGAAGGATGGGAATCCTCTTGCACCGGCCCAACTCTTGGCAAACCTGCCTGCCGGAACTCTTGTCCTCCACCAGCACGGCGCAGCCGTTGAACTTGGTATGCAGAACCCGGACGGTCGCCTTGAGCTTCGGAAACGTGTAGCGGCCCCGTTCGACGTGGATCAGGTAGAAGTCCCCGGTGGCCGTCTCCCCCCAGACCGTGCCCACGCTGAATGCCGCAAGCTCTTGGTCGCTGGTGGCCGTATCCCATGACTCGACCACCCGGATGAACTGCGGCCGGTCGGAGTAGGTTCTGAACCAGCTCTTCTTGAAGATGCCGCCCTCGGCGGGAGTAGGGCGTTGCTGCAACTGCGCGGCGGCCGCATAGGAGCCAAGCGCCCGTTCCAGTTTCTGTACTTCCGGTTCCCCAAAACGCTCGGGCCAGAGCAGCTCCCCCTCTTTCTTGCGCGGATCTTGCCAGCCGATGATCCAGTGCGTCTTCTGGCCTTCATACCGGGCGGGGAGGCACAGGTGGTAATAGCCGCCCTGTTCAACTACGTGCCCCGCAAGGTCGTCCTGATGGACGCGCTGCATGACGATGATTTTGTGCCCTGTCTTCGGATTGTTCAGACGTGTGGACATGGCCTTGTCCCACCACTCCAGCGTCCCCGTCCGTACAGCGTCGGACTCCGCGTCCTTCACGTTATGGGGATCGTCCGCAATGATGTAGTCGCCGCCTTCGCCCGTAAGCTGCCCGCCGACGGACGTTGCCAGCCGATAGCCGCGCTTGTCGTTTTCGAAGCGCTGCTTGACGTTCTGGTCAGCCGTCAGGCTGAATGATTGTGCCCAGTTGCGTTGATACCATTGCGACATGAGCAGACGCCGGCAGGCTACGCTGTCGCGGATGGAAAGCTGCTGGGCGTACGAAGCGAAAAGGAACTTGGCGCTCGGCTGCCGTGTCCACAGCCAGCAGGGGAACGCCACGGAGACCAGCAGGGTTTTACAGTGGCGCGGCGGCATGTTGATGAGCAGGTCGCGGATTTCCCCGCGCACCACGGCCTCCAGATGTTCGCAGATGGCGTCGATGTGCCAGCCGTGGATGTAAGGCGTGCCCGGCTCCATCACAGGCCATGCCTGCGTCATGAACTCTTTCAGATGCTCCTCGGCCCTCAACGCTTCCGGGGTTTTGGGCAATTCGGGATCGAGGCTACACCCCAGTTCCCCCAAGAGCTGTGACAAGTTGGTAGCGACGTTTGAGTTCAGCGACAATTCGGTCTCTTGCTTCAGGAGCACAGCGTTCTATGACCTCCAGCACAATCTTTCGGAAATCGTCCTGCACCTTCTTGTCGAGTTGCAGCTTGTACACCTCGATGAAAAGGCGCGTGTTCGTATCGCAAATCTTCCGGGCCTGTTCCACGGCTGACAGGAGCAGCTTGTCATCCTTGCCCAATTCCGCGCGCTGAATCACATCGTCAGCTTTCAGCAGGTAGTCCCCAAGGCGCTGGATGAAGTAGGCACCATCCTTCATGGCCGTGCCTTTGCCTGTCCCCGTGTTTTTATCCAGAGACTCAGCAACCTTGTAGAGCATGCACCTTTCCCGGTGGTAACGGAGCTGGTGCCGCGACACGCCGTATTTCTCGGCCAGTGCCTCAAGTTCGGCAAAGTGCGTCTGGCCGTCCTGCATCTCAAGCAGGCGCATCTCGATATCCGCGACGTCGGGATGGTGGCACACGGCGCACACGACATCCTTGCGCGTCTTCATGACGGAAATCTCTTCGAGCAGTTCTGCCGAGACTTCACGCGGGCGGCCATTGGTACGGGCCGGTATCTTCTTACTTTTTGGCGGCATAGAGTGCCTTGTCCTCAGCGATGCCCTTATCGAGGAAACCCCTCTTAACCATATCCGCAGCCAACGCCGCATAGCCGCACAGATCGACATAGGAATCGGCCTTCCCGCTGCCGGATTTGATCCGGGCGATTTTGAGCAGGGCCATCATCATGGAGACATCATGCGCTGAAAACTCCACGCCTTTATAGGTACTCCAGAACGCGGCTATTGCCTCAAAGCTGTTTTCCGGGGTGCCGTATTTATCCTGCCGCGCGCCATTGATGATGGATTTGGCCTGTTCCAAAATATGGCCTCTTGCGGTATGTTCATTTTGTTTATTCATAATATATTGAAATTATTTAGTTTTACGATTCGTATTTGAACTGAAATTTTACCCGGAAAACAAAGGCTCGGAATAGACGGGGGACGGGTGCGCCGCGCGCGGTCGAGAGGGGGCATACCCCCTGACCCCCCAGCCCCATGCCGCCGTGCGGCTTTACCGCGAAGCGCCTCCCAATCCTTTGCAAAAAACAAGCACCTCGCCGCCAAGAACCAAAGCGCCCCGCCGCCGGGAGAGTAAAGCGGCGACGGGGCAGGGCGGTGGAGTGTGGGGGAGGTGACCCCACAGCGGCCAGAGGCTGAAGGCGAGGTAGGAGCAGGAACCTCAACTCTGGCCGCTCATGGCATGGCTGCATGCGTTGCGCGTGTCAGGAGGCATGGCTCATAGCAGTTGGTTGGATAGTAGCATGAGTGAGAAGATATGCAAGTAATTTCGCAATATTGCCATGTACACTACAATGCAGTGTACATGGCAGCGAAGATTCAAGGAATGCTTTAAGTCTGGGAGTGCAGGGAGAATCCGCACTTTGCGGCGAAGGGGCCGTGCTGCATCAGGTTGAGATCGGGTCGATGACGTTCCGGCCTCTATGCCTCCGCCTCGTCGGCACGCTTGCGCGTGCGCGCCGGGCGGGGCATGGCGGCCTTCACTGCGAAGAGCCATGCGTGTACGCGCAGAGACGCAATGCGGCTGTGTGCTTGGTTGCTGTGTACACGGCAATGAACCGTAATGAGCTGTGCGAATAGCCCGGCAGGGCTCTCTCGTTGCCGTATACATTGTAGCGGCGAGGATAATATACCCATAATCAATAAAATTATGTCAATTTTATACAAAACAACAATGATACAAGTGTATTAACACCAGACTCTACACACAAAGGAGTTTTGGAGCAGAGGAGCACGACGCAATGAGCAGGGAGGAAAATCTGTGAAGGACGTAGCGTAATGATCTGGAATAGCAAGAATTATCAAAATGAGAATTAAGCCGAAAAGTTGGTTGTACTTTTTGCGAATCCATTTGCAATAAGGAGCGCCGGGCGGCCAAGGCGCGAAGCGCCCGGTGTGATGTCACGCATGCGGGGAAGGGCGGCATGGTTCCCGTGTGTTCGCCTGTCGGCTTCGCTCCCTTATATAACACAGGAGAACCCCCTCCCCCCTCGCGGCTGATCGAATTTCCCCTATATGAGGGCACGGCGTAGGGGAGGGGGCCCGGCTTCGCCGCGTGGAATCCTTCCCGCTGTGCCTTATGCGGGCTTATGGGGCCTTATGCACTTCTTATGCACCTTTTATGCACTTAGTGCGTTGATATTATTATATTTGCAGATTATGCACAAAAAAATTTCATTTTTTGAGACCCCCATAATTTGCATAATCTTACTAATTCAATAACATAAGTGCATAAGGCCAATCAGTGCTGTTCATAGTGTAACTATGCTGATTAAAAGGATTTTAATGCCATTATGCAGTTCGAAAACGACTCCCATAACCCGCATAAAGGAAAAGCCGGGAACGTTGTGTTCCCGGCTTTTGTAGGAAAGATGACTCATTCTAGTAATCGTAGCATTAGAAAGACTATTCGGAATATAGAGGCTGCGGCTCCAATGCACATAGCTATCAAAATATATGTTGGGTCTATAATGAGTCCTAATAATTCTCTTTCTCTAGTGAGCATTGGAAATGCAGAATGGCAATATATCATAAAAAGACAAAAGGATATCCAGCATATTGATATTTTATGAAAAAGTATGATTTCATTGAATGCGCCTGACATAATGGACTTTTTCATTAACGGATTGTCTTTCAAGGAGTATAATAGAATGAGTGACGAGACAGTGCATCCAAAAATACAAGAAAATACTGTGGTAATAAAATTTTTAGTTTCAGCAATAAGTTCAGGTCTAAACGTAGGGTTAGACCATGTTAATATGCAAAATATAATAATAGTGAGTATGATAGGATAAGTTTTTTCTATATAATATCCTGTTTTACCTGATAGCATACGCGTTCTCGTAGATATTTCATATTCGACAAGATAGAACTTATCGCTACTCTTTGAAGATCCTTTATATCAATCGTTCGATTTTCTTCTTTTACTTCCGCTTCAAAAGATAACCTATCTCTGATTAAGTCCACCATTTCAGTATCTGATTCCTCATCTTCTTTTCCTGATACAATAATTTTCTTAACAATATTTTGATCTTTGGTCAAGGAAAAAACCTGAAGAAGGCTATTGATTAAGCTCCTATGCCTCGGCTCAAGTTCGCTATTACTTCTCCCAACACTGACGGTTATATCAATATTGGGTTCTGAAAAATAATCCTCTAGTTTTAATTTTTCTGAAGTGCTTATTTTTATATTTTTTAAAAAGCTTAAATCGTTTGTTCCTGCTACTTTAAACCTAAATTTTCTTAATACGCCCATACTGTTAAACTTTACAAGAGCATCTTGTTTTAGTATTGGTAATAATGATATGTCTATATTTTCGTCGCAAAAATATTTAATATAGGATATTATATTATTTGTAGATAAAGCCAATCTGTTTCTCTGAATAGAAACAACATTGATATCAGGATGAATTGCTAAGGCAATGTATTCACCTAAACCATCGTCAATTTCAAGATTTAAAGGACGTACCGTTCCATCCGCTTTTACAATTGGTGGGAGAGAATCCATTCGGATACGAAGAAAAATATATGAATATACGCCTTTTGAAAATGTAGATTCTTTAAGCGTCGCTACTTTGTCACAGACGATAAGTCTTTTTTCAGCATGTTCTCTCTGAGCTATATCATTGAGAAGATCATAAAAATTGATCTGAGGTTCAGTAACAATACGGAAAAAATCAAAATACTTTTTGGGCATAAACATTATTTCCTTATTATATGGGTTAGTTAGAATACGAAACAAGGCAGGATAGTTGTCCTGCCTTATTTTTGCTATGTGTCCAGCCTCCGTGGTCACTGATAGTCACGCCAGTTAGGAATTCCTGTAGTACTTTTTTCCGGTACTCGGCGGACAATTTTTTCACCATACAGATTGTATGTTTTTAACTCACCTGTGATGTTATCAACAATATATAAAATAGATGTCCCATTATTAGTTTGGCTTACTACTATGTATCTATTTGATAGGAATATACATATTGATATAATTAATGAACATATTACGCATGTAATACATATTTTTGTCAAATCTTTCATTGGTAGCAATTCCATTGCTTTTGGCGGTTCTGATTTTAATATTTTATATATTTTAAAGGATAGTGGTATAAAATATAAGGTGAAGAATATCGATCCCCAATTCCATAAATAATTATTTGTATTTTTATAAATGTATATTGTCCCAAATAGAAAGGTTACACATATCAAAAGCGAGAAAAAACCTATCCTGAATGCTTTCCAATTTTTCTTAAGTAGTGAACATAAAGTAAGAAGGAAAACAGATAGGTAAGGTGATATAGCAAGAATTTCTGATGCATCCATGTGAACCCCCCTTTATATCGACCATGCCATATCTTTATTCCTGTTTCTATGCTCAAAAAATGATATGTATGACAAGAATCATACAGCTTTAATCAGAGTATTTTGCTACTCATTTTTATGGGGTATCTTAAAAAAAAGGAGCAAAATATGCTGACACCAGAAGACGTGAAAGAGCTTGAGGAGGCTCTTATTGCGAAGATAGAAGAGATCAGGGAAGAGAAGGGGATAACCTCTGCCGCATTGGGAAGAATGGCTTTTCCCGAAGCAGGTAATGCGGTTACAAAGATGCAGAATATTCGCAGGGGAAGGAAGGAAACCCTTACAATTGGAGAACTGATTAAAATTGCAGTAGCACTAGGTGTAGACCCTGTGGGGCTGCTTTCATCGGTAACTTTTTCAAAATTACCTAGGATTTTATCCAAGTAATTTCAGTAAATTATATTATAAATGTAAAAATAAAAACTAAAAAGACTCAAAATTTGAGTTGAAAAAAGACTCAAAAAATGAGTTTCTAGCCTTGCACACGGTGCTCCACCGAAGTGCAAGGCTGCCGGATTTGTCGGCGGCTGAGATTGACAAGCAGCCGAGCCGAGAAGTCCGGGTATTGTAAGTGTGTGGATACAGGTCGTTGATAATTATGCGCCAGACAAAATTTTTATGCGCTAAACGGTCAGCACGCCAAAGTATCAGGTAAAGGTGAGGGAAAATTATGATTCGCAAAAAAATCAAATATTGGGGCACCTGTTTTATTTGCCGCGATAGAGCCTCAATCAAAATTCCATATGATGAAGGCACTCTTTATCTTTGCGAACGTTGTGATGTAAACTTCTTTAATGATCTCTTTGATTATGCTAAGATTGAGCGTCTTAGGGAAGCTTTGATTATAGCTCAGACAGAAAAAGTTTCTCTTGGTTTGGCTTTAAATGTTGTCCGGGGAAGGTATGATATTAAAGAGGCAAAAAGAAAACAGAAATTAAAAGAAAGAGAACGGTTAGGAAAATCCGTTGACATGTTTGTATCTATGGTACGGCGTCCGGGCAGTTTTCATTGATATATTGGATAAAACAAGGGCCGTCTCAAAATGAGGCGGCCCTTGTTTTATGCGTTAAATCAAAAAAGGAGCGGCCATGCAGAACATCATGAAATTCGAGAATCACCCTGTGCGCATGTGGCAGGACGACAAGGGCGAGCTGGTCATCGTGGCCAAGGATGTGGCGGAGGCTTTGGGGTATTCCGAGTCTGCCATCTCTCAGGTCACAAACCTGTTTCAAGCTGTTCCCTCAGAATGGAAAGGTCTTAAACCGATTAAGACCCTTAGGAGGGGGCAACAGGGGGTGCTCACCCTCACCGAGCAGGGCCTCTACTTCTTCCTTGGGCGTTCGGACAAGCCCGCGGCGTTGCCGTTCCAGAAATGGCTGGCGGGGGAGGTGTTGCCGTCCATCCGCAAGACGGGCGGCTATCAGGCAAGGACGGCGCAGGGGTTCCCCGATGCCGCAAAGAGCCTCTTTTCCTTCATCAACGGCATTCGGTAATCATCCGCCGTCATACGGCTGTATGACAAAACGGCCTGTCCATTTCTCCATTTGGCTGAAATGACAGGCTGTTTTTTTGTCCCATGATGACAAGAATCTTGCCGACAGGGAGAGGTCGGCGCGGTATGCTTTCGGGAAACTTCAACAAAGGAGTATGGATATGACGATGCAGGTACTTCCCTATGTGTTTCAGGAACAGCTTGTCCGGGCGCGTCTGGATGAACAGGGCAATCCGTGGTTTGTGGCAAAGGACGTTTGTGCTGTGCTGGACATTCAAGACCACCATCAGGCTATTGAGCAACTGGATGACGACGAAAGGGGTAGGTGTACTGTACCCACCCCCGGTGGAATGCAGGAACTCAAGGTTATCTCCGAGTCCGGCCTCTACGCGTTGATTTTCCGTTCCCGCAAGCCGGAAGCCAAGGCGTTCTCCAAGTGGGTGCGCAGTGAGGTCTTGCCGAACCTCCGCAAGACGGGCGGCTACGGCGTCCCCGAAAAGACCACGCCGTGGATCAGCCCGGCGGAGCTTGAGAAGCTGATAGCGGATAAGGTCATGGACACGGTGTTTCGCTATCGGGACTTGATTGCGGATACGGCACAAGGCGTGAAGGCGCTTGAGGCAACACGTCCGGTTCCCCCGGCGGAGCCCACGGAACGGGAGATCTTGGAGCAATGCATCCGGGACTACGTTGCTGAAGTCGGTGCCGCGCATGACGTGGCGACGGCGCGTGATGAGCGCAAGCCGATTGTGAACCCGAACATGGCGCGGGGCAACGTGCTCCTGAACATCACGCATTTTTCCGAATGGTTTGGAGCACACAAGGCCGCTTCCCGCCTCCGCATCTTTACAACGCAAGCCCTGTCCGGGGCTTTGCGGCGGATGCACTGCCGCAAGGTCAACCTCGCCTACCTGCGCCCGGATGGTGGAAAATCCTCCTTCAGCCTGTATGTGACCAACATCCATAGCTAAGTCCGAATAAGCCCCGTCCCGGCGGGGCCAAAACGAAAGGCCGCAATCCTTCTCATGGGGTTGTGGCCTTTCGTTTTGGCAAAAACACACAGATCCACAGCGACACAGGAGCAAGAACATGGCGGCGAAGAACATGCCTATCACGGCGCGTCAGGCAATGGCGATAGTGGGCTTCACGGGGCTCACGGAAGAACTGGTCAGGTTGAACTGGCGAACCAGCGGCGAAGCGTCCGCTCTGATTGGGCTTGCGGCGGACGGCAACGGCGAGGCTGTGTTCATGGCTGTCTCTGATAAGGGGTTGGCCGCATCACCCACAATCGCGTCTCTCGTTGAAGCCTACGCCGCGAAGAAGCGTGCCAGGGCGGAAGAGAGGCTTTCCACTCCCGCGCCTTCCCCGGCGACGCCTCGCGTCGTTGCGACGGAAGGTGCCCCGGCGGAAGCGAACGCGATACGCGACGCTATCCAGCGCTCCTTGTCGATGTTCAACGAGTCTTTCCAGCAGGACATTTTGAGCAAGGTCGGCACGCTGAACGCTATGGTCGCGGAACTGGCGGCGAAGCAGGGCACCCCGACGCTCCCCGGCGTCCCGGAAGGCGGCGCGCCGGATTACTTCCGGCCTCGCTGGTTCAACGAACTCTACCAGTTGGTTGAAGCTGGTTTTGATGTCCTGATTCATGGCCCCGCCGGATGCGGCAAGAGCCGGGCGGGGCTGGAAGTCGGCAAGGTCATGCAGCGGGAAGGCGGCGTGTACGCATTCCGGGCGGGCATGCGCAAGGCCGACCTGCTGTACAGCAAGGAACTGCGCGACGGCTCCAGCGTGGTCGAGCTTTCCCCGCTCATGCGGGAGGTGCGGACAGGCGTGGTCACGGTCATAGACGAAGTTTTCAGCGTAGACCCTGAAGTGCTGATCGGCATGAACGGGCTTCTCGAATCCGGCCAGCGCTGCATCGACACGCCGCTCGGCGTCGTGAACCGTGATGCCGAACACCGTTTCATCCTCACCTCAAACACGGATGGGCGCTCCGAGTCGCGCATCTACCGTGCGCCGCAAACGCATGACGCCAGCACGCTCTCCCGCGTGATCAGCGTCCACGTCGACTATGACGAGGATGTCGAACTCCAGATAGCGGCGGCGTCATTGGCCCCGGAATGGCAATGGCTGACGGAACAGGCCCACAAGCTGCGCCGGGCCGTCCGTGACAACGCGATAGCTTTGGACGTGAGCACCCGCTGGATTGTTCAGGCATGCCAGTTGAACAAGCGCGGCTTCACCAAGGAACGCTCTTTCGGGCTGACCATGCTGGAACGCCTCTCGGACTCGGAGCGCAAACGCGTCGGCGCGGCCGTGTGCCAGCACGCGGCCTGTTTCGAGGCGGCATAAACCCCACTGTCGTGTACACATCAATGAAAGGCTATCACAGGAACCGGGGCTTGTTTCCCGGTTCCGAATGGTGGCTTTAGAGCACAGGGCGGTTCCCTTCCGGGGAATCGCCTATTTTTTTGGGAAGGAGAGGACACCATGCAGACAGTGCAGTCATGGATAGATAATCCGCATGCCGGGGACGTCTGGTTCCACGGTGCGGATTTGCTTGAGCACTTGGAACGGTATGACGTTGAGCATGCGGCGTTCAACCATAAGTCCGATTTCGACAGGTTCCGCCAGCGCAGGTTTGTTGAGCAGATAACGGCGTATCAGCCGGAAGCGATAGCGGATTTCGAGGCCATCCTCGAACAGGTTGCGGAACGTCCGCGCCGCCGAAACCGTTCCCGCATCAGTGAGGACGGTGACGACTTGGACGTGGACGCCTACATTGACGCGCTCGATTCGGGACGCCGCGACGTGTGGGTTGAGGACGTTGTGCTGGTTGAGCGCCGCGCCGACGCTGTGGAGATCGTTTTCGATGCGACCGCGCCGTGGTCAAGCAGGCGTGCGGACTGGATGCGGCGCAGACAGGCGGAAGCCTACAAGCTGGCGCTGCAATGCGAGCAGAACGGCACGCCCTGCCGCGTGGTGGCCGTTTATGCGAACAAGTTCAGACGCGACGAACTGGGCGGAAAGGCCGTCGTTTTCCATATCGTCGTCAAAGACTATGCCGAGCCGATTTTCCCCACGCTCTGGGGAGCGTTCACGGACAACGCGACGTGCAACGACATGCTCAACCTCGTCGCTGAGACAGTCGTGGGAACAGGCCTTGGCGGAAACGGGAACTGCGTCAGGTTCAAGGCCGACATAGCCAACCCGACCTATATTCTTCCTGACCTCAATACTTTTATGGAGATGCCGCGATGACCCCGATGGATACCCCGACCCCGCAACAGGCCGCTTGCCTCCAGTCCATGTTTGATCATTTCAACGGCGAACTGTTCAACGGCACGCTCGATCGGCATAGCGTCATCCTGTGCTGGACGCACGCGCATCAGGTCAAGGCGGGATACTACTACCCGAACCGCTGGACGGACGACGGAGGCAATGCTCTGGCCGAACTGTCCATCAACGCGCGCTGCATGCGCGAACGGACGGTAACGGAGCTGTCGAGCTACATGGTTCATGAGATGATCCATATGGAACAGCACACGGCGGGCACGGCCGGGCGTCCGGGGTATCACAATGCGGGCTTTATCGAACGCGCCCAGCGGCTCGGCTTCAAGGCCGTGAACGAGCGCGGCGAGGAAGTGGGCGTAGGGCAGGGCGCGCATGCCTGTGACCTGCACCCCGCCGAGGGCGGGGCGTTCCTGCGGGCTCTGGCCTCCCTGCCGGAAGAAGCCATCCCCGCCTATGAGGCCGAGGGCGGCGTCCCGGCTGAAGAGTCCGAGGAAGGCCGGGAACAGCGTCAGGAAGACGGCGGCACGCCTCCCCCTGTTCCGCCGAAGCCCCGCGCCAAGGGCGGCAAGCGGTCAAAGTACGTCTGCCCGGTGTGCGGACAGGCCGCGTGGTCAAAGCCCGGCGCGAACCTCCTGTGCGGGAACGAATGGTGTAACGCGGCGCGCATGGAAGAGCGGGAGTAAATCTCATTGCGGTGTACACCGCATTGCCTTTTCTTGAAAGAATACCTATAAAGAAGGGGTGAGAGCTGCGAACTCTCACCCCCGTGGGGCACGTCCCCGCGAATCACTGGAAGTGTTTCACAAGCTTGCGCCCCGTAGGAACGTCACTTCCTACGGGGCAACTTGCGTTACAGGTTCAACAAACGGAGAACCAGAGCCGCAAGAACGGCGGCGACTACATAGGTCGCCACGTCCCGAAGGAAGTGCTTCATGGGGTATCCTCCTCCTTTCGGAGAGCATGCCCCACAGCGCGCAACCTATAATAGAACATCACGCCAATCAAGGCCGGACTCGAAAAGAGCCCGGCCTTTTTTGTTGCTCCACAGATTCCGGCATTGTCCGGCATCGACCGGAACAGCAACTTTTTCCATGGAGGAGTTCACATGCTCAGACGAGTAGGAGAATGCATTCTGTTTGCGGCAAGCATGGCGGTCTTCATGGTGGTCTTTTACCTGTGGGCCGCCTGATTGACGTGTACACATCACTGAAAAGAACGACGAGGTGACATCATGAATCCTACACCCGAGGCCGTGCAGCTTATCCGCAAGATGCTGAAGGCTGGCATAGGCCATACCAAGATCGCCGCGACGGCTGGCGTTTCCACCTACATCATCATCAGGATAGATGAGCAGGGGGTGCGGACGGAATTGCGGCGTCCGGCATGGGAAAGAATACAAAAGACGTTTGCGCCGGGCTTGAAGCTGTCCAGTCTGACCACTGAGGAGCCTGAAAATGCTGTTGCGTGAGCGGAACCCCGAACAAGAGGGCGATGCCATGGGAGGCAAAAAGGATATTCCGAGAACGGTAAGGCTGGATGAGGATCTGGACGCATGGGCGCAGTCCTCGGCAGCCGAGTGCGAGTGTTCGTTCTCGGACTTGGTTCGCACGGCGCTGTTGCTGGCCGTGCCTCAAATACTGGCCTGTCCGTCGATGCTGCGGCGGCTGGATCTTGACGATTTTGACGGCGCGCCGTCCCGCTACAGGAGGAGGTTCCCATGAACGAGGCCGTTACCATCCGCATGACGGACACCCATGTCTGCCTGCGGGTTCCCTTTGACCTGACGCAGGTATGCCAGTCCTTGCGGGGGCGCTGGAATCCCGGCTGGAAATGCTGGCTGTGGCCGAAGGACAAACAGGCCGCACGGCGGATACTGGACGCATTCGGGCCGCGCGCGGCGCAGGCTGACGGCGGAGATTCGCTCCTTGCCTTGGCTGGCCCGGACGATATTCCCCGCCCACAGGACAATGTGGCGATACCGGACGTCCTTCCCGGCTTGAAGACGAAACCATGGCGGCATCAACGTGCCGCCTTTTCTTTTGCCCGGAGCAAGCGCGGCGCCATGCTCGCCATGGGCATGGGGACAGGCAAGAGCCTCGTCACCGTAGCCTTGTTGCACGACAAGCGGTACTCGCTGATTCTCTGCCCGAAAGCCGTCATGTCCGTGTGGCCCCGCGAGTTCGAGCGGCACGCCGGTTATCTCGCCGATGTCGTCGTCCTGTCCGGCAGGTCGACCAAGGCCAAGGCGGGGGCGCTGAAACTGTCAATGGACAGGGCGATGGTTTCCGGCCGCCAGCTTGTCGTTGTCTGCAACTACGACGCCGCATGGCGCGAAGCGCTGGCCGACGCCATGCTCGCCGTCCCGTGGGATGCCGTGGTGCTCGACGAGAGCCACAAGATCAAGGCCCCCGGCGGGCGCATGTCCCGCTTCTGCGGGGAACTGCGCAAGGTGGCGAAGCAGGTGTTCGGGCTGACCGGCACGCCGATGCCGCACAGCCCGCTCGACATCTATGCGCAGTACAGGGCGATAGACGACAGGGTGTTCGGGCGCAACTTCTCCCGGTTCCGCCAGTCCTACGCCATCATGGGCGGCTTCGGCGGCAAACAGGTGGTCGGCTACAAGGATGCGGACGCGCTGCGCGCCAAGTTCCTGAGCATTGCGTTTCAGGCCGGGCGCGACGTGATCGAACTGCCGGAAGCCGTGCATCAGGTCGTCCCGGTCGAGATCGGCCCCAAGGCCCGGCGCGTCTACACCGGACTGGCCACGGCATTCTATGCCGAACTGGACGCCGGGGAAGTCACCGCGGCGAACGCGCTGGTGAAGCTGCTCCGGTTGCAGCAGGTCACGGGAGGCCACCTCAAGCTGGACTCCGGCGCGGTTGAACAGGTGGACGGCGCAAAGCAGGAAGCCCTTGAAGACCTGCTGGAAGGCATGGGCCCGGAACCTTGCGTCGTGTTCTGCCGCTTCACGTCCGACATCGGGGCCGTCAAGCTCGCCTGTGCGAGCCTGTCCCTGTCCTGTTGCGAACTGTCCGGCGCGGCGAACCAGCTTGCCGAATGGCAGGCGGGGCATCATCAGGTGATCGCCGTGCAGATTCAGTCCGGCGGGGCTGGCGTGGATTTCACCCGGTCGCGCTACTGCATCTACTACTCGCTGGGCTTCTCGCTCGGCGACTATGACCAGTCTCTGGCCCGCATCCACCGCCCCGGACAGCAGCGCGAGGTCACCTACTACCATCTTATCGCCAAAGATACCGTCGACGAGCAGGTCTACGCCGCGCTGGACGCCCGGCGGGATGTCGTCACGTCCATCATGGAAGGGCGCAAGCCGAAAAAGGCCGTCAGGGCCGCATAGGGAGAGGACATGAACGAGCAATGGAAGCGTTACGCCGAACTGGAATTGAGGGAACGGGAGTTCGAGATCGCCTTGAAGTCCATCCAGCAGGAGAAGGCCGCTCTCGAACCGGAACTTTTGGACAGCATGGCCGAGGAAGGGCTCGACCGGCTCACCCTTTCGGGCATCACGTTCTTCCCCAAGCGGCGCGTCTTCGCCGGGCCGCGAGAAGGGTTCGCCAAGCAGGATGTGGCCCGTGCGCTCATCGCATCCGGACTCAGCGAGTACGTCAAGGAAGACTACAACGCCAACTCGCTGTCGTCGTATGTACGCGGCCTCGCCGCCGAGGATGACCCGGACATGGCTCCTGCGGACATTGAGGCCCGCATGCCGGAACCGCTGCGGGCCGTCTGTTCCGTAGGCGAAGTCTGGCAAATCGGAGCCCGCAAGGGGTAGCCCCATTGTCGTGTACACATCAATCGGAAATCTTTGAATAAAGCGTTCAGATGATCTACAGTGGACGATACCTGAACGCACACAGCCGCAACCCATAACAAGAAGGAAACACACCATGTCACAGATGCCCGTTACTCAGAACGCCGCCGCGCAGCTTGCCATCTTCGCCAATCCCGACGCCCTCGAAACCGTCCGCGAGATCATGTCCTCCGAGGACTTCTCCGCTTCCGACCTTGACCGCATCAAGGTGCCCGGAGCCGGCGGCCTCATGTGGGAAATTCCTACAGCCGAAGGCTCCCGCGACAGCCGCGAGATCCGGGGCATCATCCTGCTCTCCAAGACAGGGCGCGCCTACTGGCAGAGCAAGTACAGCGGCGAAAACTCGAAGCCGGATTGCGTCAGCCTTGACGGCCAGTGCGGCACCGGGAACCCCGGCGGCCAGTGCGCCGCCTGCCCCTTCAATCAGTATGAGTCCGCCGCCGAGGGGTCAGGCAAGGCGTGCAAGGAAACCCGCACACTGCTTGTGTTGCAGGAAGATGAGCTGATCCCCACCGTGCTGCGCGTGCCGCCGTCCTCCATCAAGGAGTTGAAGCAGTTTCTGCTGCGCCTTGCCAAGAAGGGGCTGCGCCTTTCCCATGTCGCCAGCGTCCTGACGCTGGAGCGGGACAAGTCCGCCGGGGGCATCACATACTCGAAGATCAAGTTCGCCGCCGCCGATGCGCTGACGCCCGAACAGCGCAAGGCCATCGACCCGTTCACCGCGGCCTTCGCCATGGCGTTTGACCGTGCCCATGCCTCGACCGTGACGGAGCGTTCCGGCGGTGCGGAGCAGGGCGGGAACATGCCGACGGGCGAGGAACAGAACCCCTTCGGCGCGTAACCGTCCCACGGGGGAGGTTTCGCCTCCCCCATTTCTTTCATGGAGACCGACATGGCATCGACACGTGACGAGATATTCAGGTTCCTGCAACGCATCGTCGGAGACACGCTGACGCCGGAGGGCTCGAAGCTGCTTGTCTGGACAGCGCCCGCCAAGGAATCCCGCTGGTATGCGGATCTGTGGCAGGCGGCGGACGAAGCATCCCGGCTTTCCGGCAACGTGTACTTCGGCGTGTGCCTCGCCCCTGACGATGTATGCGGGGGCAAGACACGGGCCACGGCGCAGCAGGTTTCATACGCCACTTGCCTGTGGGCGGACATCGACTATGTGTCCCCGCACCACGCCAAGGGCAACCTGCCCCCGTCCGAAGCCGATGCCATGAACTGCCTTCGTGAAGCCTTCCCGCCCCACCTCCAGCCGCCCGTCATCATCAATTCGGGCGGCGGGCTGCAAGCCTTCTGGCCCTTGGCCGAACCGCTGGACATCACGTCCGACATCGACCGGGCCGAGTTCGCCGCTATCGTGCGCGGCTGGCAGGGGCTCCTTCGCGCAATGATGGAGCGCCACGGCTGGACGCTGGACTCCACCCACGACCTCGCCCGCGTGATGCGGCTGGCCGGGACGGAGAACGCCAACGCCGGAGGGAAGCCTGTTTCCCTGTTGAACGATGCGGAGATCCGGTTTGAGCCGGATCAGTTCCGTGAGCTGGTGGACGTTGTGGTGGATGCCGAAACCGTCAGCGCCGTATGCGTCCCGGCACAGGAGCGGTATGCGTCGAGCGTGCCGGGGCTTGCCGGGGTCGTCCCCCGCGAAGGCCATACGGCACGTGAGCCGCTGGCCTCGAAGATCGCGGCATTGTGCGATCTGTCCGAAGCGTTCGCCGCGTCATGGCACAATCTCAATCCGTCCCTGAAAGACGACAGCCGCTCAAGCTATGATGCTTCTCTGGTCACGGCGATGGCGCACTGGATGGACGATACGGACGATGGGCTGGCGTTTACGGCGCAGGACATGGCCGATGTCATCGTCGACCACAGGATGAAGCACGGCACCAAGGCCAAGGACCTCAAGAAGGCCGGGCGGCTGGACTATATCCAGACGACCATCGCCCGTTGCGTGCGGCTTGCGCTGGAGTCGAAGCGGAGGGCAGCGCCGGAAGGAAACGAGGTGCCCGCCCCGGAGCATAGTGATTCTCCCTTGCCGCCGGTTCCATTCGGGGAAGACGGAGTGCCGGAGCCCGCCTTTGATGGCCCCTCCGAGCCGCAAGAGCCACGCCCCATCCCGCCGCCCGCCGGGGACATGGCCATCCCCGAGTTTTCCGAGGCGCAGCGGAATGCCTTGAAGCCCATTGAGGAACGGTTGGGCATGCGTATCCTGCACGGCTGCGTGTATGAAAATACGGAGCCGTGCCCGGAGGTATGGCTTGCCGTGGTTCCTTTCGCCCCGGGCGGCAAACAGGGCACGGTCGTCCTCAGCACGACGGACATGCTGTCTATTTCCAAGGTGACGGAAGCCTTTTTCGGCGCAACCTATGATTATCCCGTCTGCTTCGGCGGGGCTGAACCGCTGAAAAAAGAAGGCTGGAAACTGTACGCCCGGGATATGGTGCGGGTTCTTCCCAAGCTGATGAAGCCAGAAGAGACGACAGAGACGGGTGCGTTGCGCATCTACCTGCGGAAGTATCTGGCATCCACGCCCATCACCAAATCGCTTGAGGACGCCCGGATGCAGGACGCGCCATTCACGGTGAACGGCAGGGTCTACGTCAACATCACCGCGTTCTCGAACTTCGTGCGGATCAGCTCCGGCGGGGAACTCGGCGGGGTGATCAAGCTGGCGAAGCTCATGTGCCGGGCCGGGTTCAGGAAGGTCGTCATGCCGTTTAAGAAGGAGGATGGGAAGATGTCTTCTCTCAATGGCTACCTCATGCCCCCGGAACTTGTCTCGGCGGCACAGGACGAACCGCAGCTTGATGCCTTCAACGTACCGGGAGGGATGGAGGATTCCGTTGGCGCAGAAGTCATTCACTAACCCGTGCGTGCTGTTCGATTTGCCGTGCCGCCTGCCGAGCGGGCTGTGCGTCGGGAAGCCGTACTGGGAAGGCAAGTATTTTGAAGCGGGGGATCGTCACCACGCGGACGCATCTCCCTGCACGTATCTGGATTACGTCAACAAGCGGCTGCCCCGGCAGGTGACGGAGGTTCCTGAAGAAGCGCCTCCCGAACAAACGGGTACGGAACAGGCCACCGCGCCGGAACAGGCCGCTCCATCGGCGTTGCTGGCGGCAAGGCGAAAAAGGAGAGGATGATGGAAGACATTCATGGCGGAGGCTGCAAGGAGTTCCGGGTATTCGGCCCGCCGGGAACCGGCAAGACGACATGGCTGGTCAAGCAGGTGCGGCGGGCTGCGGAGAAATACGGCGGCGAGAAGGTGCTGTGCTGCTCGTTCACCAAAACGGCGGCGACGGAAATGGTCAACCGCATCACGCCGCCGGATGAGGAGCCCCTGATACCGGACAGTTCCGTCGGCACGCTGCACGCCATCTGCTACCGGGCGCTCGGTTCCCCAACGCTGGCCGAGACGAAAATCAGCCAGTGGAATGCCGAGCATCCTGACCTTGGGCTCTCCAAAAAGAGCGCGGCGCGGGTGATGGAAGACGGGCTCGACGAAAGCGATACGCCGGAAGAGGGCAGCGCCGACGCATTGCTCGCCATGTATTCGGCGTTCAGGAACAGGCTGATCCCGTATGAGGAAATGCCCGCGCAGGTACAGCACTTCGCCAAGCTGTGGGAAGGCTGGAAACAGGACTGCGATTTCATGGACTTCACGGACTTGCTGGTGAGCGGAAGCAAGGAACTGTACTACCCGCCAAACGGTGCCAGCGTCGCGTTCGTTGACGAGGCGCAGGACATGACGCCCCTCCAGCTCAAAGTCGTCCGTAACTGGGAAAAGTCGCTCCGGTTCTATATCCTCGTGGGTGACGATGACCAGTGCATTTTCCGCTTCTCCGGCGCATCGCCGGACGCCCTGATTGCCGGGGACATCCCGCAGGAAAACAAGATCATCCTGAAGCAGAGTTGGCGCGTGCCCGTCTCCGTCCATCGGCTCGCCGAGAAGTGGATCAAAAAGGTGAGCGTCAGGGAGCC
>OGRO01001313.1_pt1 | contig 21587 bp, 19 predicted proteins | sample 1553451 | NCBI WGS metagenome assembly OGRO01 (sample SAMEA2580021, study PRJEB22360) | human gut metagenome
GAATAACATTTCCTCTATTAATCTTTTCAATAACTCTTTTATTTTCTTTTAAAGACGTAATAAAATATACTAAACTCTTTTCGATATTAAGTACATTAATAAGTTCTTCATTTTCTGATAAACTATGTAATTCTTTTTCAGTTTTATCAATTTCTTTATCTATCATTCTTAAGTATTTTAAATATAATTTAGCATTTTCATATAATATTTGAATTGTAAGTCTTGATTTAAGTGATGTATTTATATCTTTTATTTTTCCTCTTTTAAAAAGTTTTAAAACTTCTAGTTTTTGTGATGATATTGTAAGTATATGTTTATTACTACCAGTAATTATTCCAAGAGGAAGAGTTGAATATTTAACATTATCATCACCAATATATGGTGAATCTATTACAATCAAAGTTGAATCATCTTCTTTTTCAAATCTTGGAGTTTCTTCTTCATCTAGCATTTTTAAAATAAGATCTTTATCAATACCTGTTTTTAATGAGACAACTTCTATTTCTTCTTTTGTTGGTGAAACTAAATCAATCCAGCAGTTATCAATAACCTCATCTACTCTTTCAATCATATTACTTTCATTTGTTTTATATATTTTTATCATAAATACACCTCTTAAATCTTTTTCTATATCTATGATATTTATTTTTTAAAAAAAGTCAATACAAATATAAAAAAGGAGAATAATTCTCCTTTTAGTTTTCTGCTTCCTCTAGCATATTAGTTATAAATATTCCGTATCCTTTAGTACAATCATTTACAATAACATGTGTTACTGCACCTATTATTTTATTATCTTGAATTATAGGTGATCCGCTCATTCCTTGCACAATACCACCAGTTTTATTAAGTAAATTTTCATCTGTTATTTTAAACACAATATTTTTAGTCTTATCATTTAAATTAATCTTTTCTATTTCAATATTATATTCTGTTATTTCTTCTCCATTTAATACTGTTCGTATTTTTGCATTACCTAGTTTTACATCACCTTTTTTAGCAACATCATATAACTTACTATTATCTATATCACTTGTATAATTACCAAATATTCCGCTTTTAGTATTTTCTTTAACTACCCCATATTTTAACTTATCATCATAAGTAGCTTCCTTTTCACCCGGATTACCATTTTCACTTTTAGTAATTCCGGTAATATATGAATAGTATATTGAACCATTATTTATATTTAAAGTACTTTCTGTATTTTTATCTGCAATTTCATGACCTAATGCTCCAAATATTTTAGTGTTTGGATCTATAAATGTAAGTGTCCCAACACCATTTATTGTATCTTTAACATATAAACCTGTTTTATATTCACCATTTGATTCTACTAGTTTTAAAGAACCTGTATAACTCTTACCATTTCTATTATATTCTATATCTATTTTTGTCTTATCATCGTCTTTATTAATTTCACTTGTAAAATCATTTATACTTTCTATTTTATTATTATTTACTTTGGTTATATAATCTCCTGCTTTTATATTAGAATCTTTGCTCACATATTCACCATTTATTTCATATGTACCAATAACTAATATTCCTTTAGTTTTAACCTCTATACCAATATTATTTCCGCCAACAATCAATTTGTCTGAATAAGCATATGCATTCATTGGTATAATAATTAATGAAATTAGAAGCGTTAAAAAAAATTTTTTAAATTTCATAATTAAGCTCCTTTGTAATCCGGATTACATTATTATTATGATTATTTAAAAAAATAATATAGCAATAAAAAAATACCAATTTTTTTGGCATTTTTTACTACTGCGCAACTGGCATTTTAATAAAAGGCGCTGAAGAATAATTTAATACTTTTATATCTTCATTCCCTGTAACATTTTCTTTTAAGTATTCTTTATCATTATTTACTTGATTACTAAATTCATAAAAATTCTTTTTATCTGCAAGTTCTAATGTTGGTTTCTTTTTAGTAACCATAAGTTCAAAAATTTGAAGATCTTTTTTTGCATCATTAAATTCTGCTTGTGCTTCTTCATTGTCAGGATTATTATTTAAGTATTCTTCCTTTTTCTCTTTAGTAGATTTAAGTGCATCATGAACTTCTTCTAAATAAACATCACTTTTTTCGCTAATAATTTTTTCAAATTTAAGCATTTTTTCATAATTTGCAAGTTGTTTTTTAATTCCATCTATTTGATTAACATAAATATGTGCGTCAGCAATATTATAATATAATTTACCAGGTTGTAAACCCGATACTTTAGCAAGAAGCAACATTAAAATTGCATACTGACTTATATTAAATGGAAGACCTAGAGGAACATCTGCACTTCTTTGATCAACAAAACAATTTAGCGTTCCTTTATAAACCTTATATTCATTACTCCATACGCAAGATGGAAGTACTGCTGTTCTTAAATCAGCATCTTGCCATAAACTTATTACCATTCTTCTATCATGAGGATTATTAATAAGAGCATTAATGACATAATCAAGTCTTTTATACTTTTTAATTATATAACCATAAGCAGTACCAATTGTACCAGCAAATTCTTTTCCAAAATATTTTGCCGCCTTTATATTTTTACCTTCAATATTTGATTTAGCCTTCATTCCAATTATAATATTACCATCTAAATCATATACATTTACTTCTTTATCTTCATCATATTCTTCAGTAGTAGACTCATATATTCTATATATTCCATCAGAATCTACTTCCCATTCGTTCCATATGTTATTGCCTCTTTCTCTTAACCAAGATACAACATTAGTTTGTGCTTGATAAATCCAAAGTAGTTCACTAAGAGCATTTTTTAACATTATTTTTTTACTTTCTAAGATAGGAAATTCATTACCTACATCAAATACATATCCACCACCCGGAATACTTAAAGTATCTACACCAGTTCTATTTTCAAATAATTCTCCTTCTTCAAGTATCTTTTTAAGTAACTCACAATATTGTTTATCAAAATCTCTAACGACAGCATCTTTTCTATTTATTTTTACTTTTTTACCATTTATCTCCATATGAAACCTCTAAATAAAAATTTTATTCTTCTACATTAAAGTCAGACATTGTACCGTTTTCATTTACTATTTTATTAACTGCTTTTTCTGCTTCATCTAACTTTTTAGAGCAATCACCCGCAATTTTCATAGCTTCAGTATACTTATTAATTGCATTATCAAGATCAACATTACCTGATTCAAGTTCTTTAACAATTACTTCAAGTTCGCTTAATTTTTCTTCAAAACTTTTTTCTTCTTTACTCATTTTAATTCTCCTTTATTTCATTTACTTTAGCATTAATTATTCCATCACTTAAATTTACTTCAATCATTTCATCCTTTTTAATATTTTTAATACTTGTTAATACTTTATTATCTTTCTTAGTTATTGAATAACCTCTTTTTAAAGTATTTAACGGATTTAATATTTCAAGTTTATTAACTAAAACATTATAATCATTATATTTTTTCTCTATCATTTTAATTGGACTTGTAAATATAAAACTTGATTTAATAGAATCTAATTTTATTTTATTTGAATTAATAATATTTAAAATTACATTTTTACTTCTTTCTATATAATTAGATAGTTTTTCTTCTTTTACTTCATATATACTCATAGGACTTTTTAAAATATAACTATCCATTATTTTATTTAAATATTTTTTATCAGTTTCTATTTTAGTTTTTATATTTTTTGTCATTCTTATTCTATATTGATTAATAAGTTTTTTTAATTCTTCCTTTGATGGAACTGATACTTCAGCTGCTCCTGTTGGAGTTGCTGCTCTATAATCCGCAACAAAATCAGCAATTGTAAAATCAATTTCATGACCTACAGCACTAATTACTGGTGTTTTACACTCAAATATTGCTCTTGCAACTATTTCTTCATTAAAAGCCCATAAATCTTCAAGTGATCCTCCACCTCTACCTACAATTAAAGTATCAAGATTATATGTATCTGCTATTTTTATATTTTTTACTATATCATCTTTTGCTTCTTTACCTTGAACTAAAGATGGAAATAATATTACTTCGCAAAGTGGATATCTTCTATTAATAGTTGAAATAATATCTTTAATAGCAGCTCCAGTAGGCGCTGTAACAACACCTATTCTCTTTGGAATCTTTGGTATTTCTTTTTTATATTTTTGATCAAATAATCCTTCAGAGGCAAGTTGTTTTTTTAATTTTTCATATAATGCATAAAGATTACCAACACCATCTTCTGTCATATCAGTTACATATATTTGATAGTTACCAGTTTGTTCAAATACACTTATTCTTCCCTTTACTAGTACTTTCATTCCATCTACTGGTTCAAAATTTATATTTTTTGTACTACTTGCGAACATAATTGCATTAATTCTTGATTCTTCATCTTTAATAGTAAAATAAAAGTGACCTCTTGAATGATGTTTAAAATTTGATATCTCACCCTTTATATAAACAGTTTGAAGATTAACATCATTATCTATTTTATATTTAATATATCTTGTTAGAGCACCAACAGTGATATAATTATTATTCATTATCTTCTCCATGATATATACTATCAAGTACAGCATTAATCATACTTTTTACTTTTTCATCTGAATATTCATTAGCAAGTTCTACTGCTTCATTAATTGCGACTATTTCTGGAGTATCAGTATAAACTAGTTCATAAATACCCATTCTTAAAATGGCTTGATCAGTTTTACCAAGTCTATCAATTGTCCAATCTTTTAAATGTTTATTTGCAATTCTATCAATATCATTTTTATATTCAAGTACACCATTTACTATTTCATTTACAAAATCATTTTCTACAGGTACAGATTCTTTTATAACATCTTCTACCTTATAATCAATATGATTTGATTCATATAAAAATATTTGATATAAAATTGTCATTATTTTTTTTCTAAGTTCTGTTCTATTCATTTTTCTTCACCTATTTAATTTTATCATAAAAAAATAAAAAAAACTATCATATATATAGTTTTTTCATATACTTTTTGTAAGTATTTGTCTTTTTAGGATTATTTATGTAGTATATATCAAGTATTATTGTAACTATAGATAATATTATAAGAATATATATTACATACATTTTAGTTAAATCAATGTTTCTATTAAGTATAAAATTTTCATTTGATAAAACAACATCATAATAATCACTATTATTTAATAGTTCTTTAATACTTTTTTTATTTCCATCAAATGATTCTATATTTAAATATACTTTATATGTGATAATTGTATTATCTCTTAAAAAGATCATTACCTTTTTATTATCAAAATCTAATGTATATAGATTTAATCTTTTTCCTTTTTTATTTTCTAAAGAATATGTTTCTAACTTTGCATCTCTTAAATCAGCACTAACATATCTTTCCTTATTTTTAATCGCATCCTCAAGTGATTTACTATTATTTATATTAACATATTCATTATTTAAAACTTTTAAATAATCTGAAGAGAAAAATATTAATGAAATTATACATAAAATAATCATTACTACACTTAGTATTAAACTTTCTTTCTTTTTTTTAATTACTTTTATTTCTATGTTACTCATATAACCACCTACTATAACAATAATAACACAAAAGGACTAGAAATATCTAGTCCATAAAGAATTTATAATAAAAATTATATGCAGAATAAATATCAAATTTACTAGTTACTTCATAAGGTGCATGCATTGAAAGTACTCCAATACCAGCATCTACTACTTCTATTCCTTTATTTGCAAGTATATAAGCAATAGTTCCACCACCACCTAAATCAATTTTACCAAGTGTTGATACTTGATATTTTATATTATTTTTTTCTAATATATTTCTTACATAAGCCATATACTCAGCATTCGCATCACTTGCGCCAGATTTACCTCTTGAACCTGTGTATTTATTTAAAACAATACCTCTTCCTAAGAATGATGCATTATTTATTTCTGATGCACTTTTATATATTGGGTCATATCCAGCATCAACATCAGCAGATAACATTTTAGAATTATTATATACTTTATTTAATGCTCCTGGATAATTTTCATCCTTTTTATTTAATAGTTCATTTATAAACATATCAAATGTTTCAGAGTACATTCCAGTATTTCCAACACTTCCTATTTCTTCTTTATCCGCTAAAATTGTTATACATGTTTTTTCTGGATTTTGAGTATTTAATATTGCTTCTAAATTGCAATAAGAACATACTTTATCATCTTGGCCATATGCCGCAATCATTGATTTATCAAAGCCTAAACTTCGTGCTTTAAATGCTGGAACTATTTCAAGCTCAGAACTTAAAAAATCTATTTCCTTTATTCCATATTTTTCATTTAGTAATGAAAGAATATTATATTTTATACTATCCTTTTCTTCATCAAATGGAATACTTCCAATTAATAAATCTAAGTTTTCTCCTTCAATTCCATCACCTAAAGTTTTCTTTTCTTGTTCTTTCGCTAAATGTGGAAGTAAATCAGTTATTGTAAATATTGGATCACTTTCATCTTCTCCAATATTAACTTCTACTTTTTCACCTGTTTTCTTTATAATAACACCATGAATTGAAAGTGGAATTGTAGTCCATTGATATTTTTTTATCCCACCATAATATTGTGTTTTAAAATATGCAAAACCATCATCCTCATACATTGGATTAGGTTTTAAATCAAGTCTTGGTGAATCTATATGTGAACCTACTATATTTAGTCCATTAGATAAAACTTCCTTACCAATAACAGCGATATATACACATTTATTTCTATTAATATAATATACTTTATCACCAATATTTAAAGTACCTTTTTCTTCAATATTAATAAAACCATTATTATCAAGTAATTCTTTAGCATTTTTAGCAAATTCTCTTTCAGTTTTAGATTTATTTAAAAAATCCATATATCCTTCAGAAAATTCAAATACATTCTTTTTTTCTACTTCATTTAGGTTTAACCAACCTGTTTTCTTATTATTAATTATATCTTTTCTTTCCATCTTATCCTCCTTTTATTATTATAACAAATATACCATAAAAATATTAAAAAAAAGAAAGATTTTTGTTGATGGCATATTAAATTATACTTATAATTTATATCAAGGTATTATTAAATTTATTAATAATTGTGATAAAAATAAATTCTTAAATATTATTCATAATGTAGCAAACAAAAAAATTAAATAAATATTCTAAAACTGCCATTAAAACTTTCTTGAATTTCGAAGATTATATAATTAATGTTTTCAATTATGATTTATCTAATTATTTAGTTGAAGATACCAATAACCTTATTAAACAAGTTAAGCATAATGCTTGTGGTTATAGAAAATTTTCTCATTTAAAAGCTAGAATTATGCTTATTAAAGGTATTTGCAATCCTCTTTTAACATAATAAAAGAAGACTATTTCTAGTCAACTTTTACAGTTCATTTATCATTAGTTTTTTGGTCTACCAACACTTCTTGACATTGAACCATATATTTGTTATACAATAATGATTCTCATTATATATAAAGGAAGATTAAAATTATACAAAAAAGATTCAGAATTTTTTCTAAATCTTTGTTTTACCTTGTCCTTTCTTTTGTTTCATTAGTCAATTGATAATTATATAGTCTTTCAAGTTGTTCATTGTCTATATGAATTACTTTACCACCTTTAGGATTAATTTTTTCACCACCAAAAACTATCCATATTGCATCAAGTGGCATATCTGGCATTGAAGCTTCACCATCAGTAAAAATTATTTTATTTTCAACTCGTCTTGAGAAAGCACCTACAGCAACGTCAAAGTCAGTACCTCCTTCACCTTCAAATCGCATCTTTTCTATATCTTCTTCTGTTCTAATCTCATGAAATCCATAAAATTCTGTATCAAAACATCCAACTTTTAATTTAGTATGTTGTAATATATTTTTACATTCTCTTAAAAAGTTCTTTAATAATACTTCATTTATTGAGCCACTTGTATCAAGAACAATTTCAGTTTCTGGCATTGGTTGTTCTTCTAAATTAGCACTAACTACACCATCTTCTAATGTTGCATTTTTATAAGACCAATCAACATCATACTTAATTGCATCTCTTAAAACATAACGCCAATCAATTAATGGTTTAGCAGAACCTATATCATTAACTGTTCTAATATCTCTATTCGTTGATGTCCCAGCCTGTGATGCTTGTTTTGAAATTGCCTCTTTTAATTCTTCTAGCTGTTTTTTCTTATCTTCAAGGTTCTTTTTAAAAGCATCTTTTTCTCCCATACTTTCAAGTTCTTCCTGTTTCTTTTCAAGTTTAGTTTTTTCTTGTTGTTCTTTATGTTTTTTTACTGCCTGTGCCCACATACTGTGAGTATCATGCCCAACATCTTGTTTTGATTTATCTTCTTTTTGTGAATCTTCCTCAGATTCACCACCACTCTGTTCTTGTGATTGTTTTTTTGGGTCTTGTGAACCTCCACTACCTGAATTACCTTGCTGTTGTGATTGAGATTGTTCTTGATTATCACCACTTTGTCCTCCATCACTACTTTGTTGTTTACTTTCTTGACTTTGTTCTTGATTTTGTGTTTCTCCATTATCCTGTTGTGATTGAGATTGTTCTTGATTATCACCACTTTGTCCTCCATCACTACTTTGTTGTTTACTTTCTTGACTTTGTTCTTGATTTTGTGTTTCTCCATTATCTTGTTGTGATTGAGGTTGTTGTTGATTATTTTCACCTTGACTACCACCGCTATTTTGTTGCTGATTACCTTGTCCGCTTTGTTGTTGTCTTTGTTGTTTTTCTTGTAATAATTTTTCATATAATTGTTCAGCATCATAATTAATAGCTTCTGCCATATCAACAACACCCGGTGCAATTTTTAAACCATCTCGTTTTAAAAATTGATTAATAACACCATCAGTAGCAATACTCCATAATTCAGGATTCTTACCTTCACTTCTTAATATATGATTGAATGCAATATGACATACTTCATGGGCAAATATAAAAGTTTGTTCCTCAACACTTAATCCCTCTAAATATTCAGGATTATAATATATTGTTTCTCCATCCGTGCCTGTAGTTGAAATATCTTTGTTTTCTTTATAACCTACACTTGCTACTACACTCCCAAAAAAGGGATATTTAACAAGCATTTTTCTTTTTAATGCTGCTATATCATATTTCATAACTTACACCTCAAATTCGTGCAACTAATGAAAATATTTCTTCACTTATTTTATCTTTATTTATTTCATTTGCAGTAACAAGTATTACACAATTTTTAGGTAATTCAAATGTAGATATTTTCCTGTGTTCTAATAATTCACAAAACTTTAATTGTTCTTCTTTAGAAATCAAATCAATTTTATCAATTACTAATATTCTACTGGCATTTGTACTTAATATTTCATTAAGCCATTTAGGTGGCATAAAATCTGCTCCATCATAATGACCATTTAACTCTTTAACATCAACATTGGCAGGTATTACAACTGCACCATTCAAATCCTTACCAGATATAAAATCAACTAATATTGGTGCAACATTTGCTTTAATATATGATAACAATATTTCTTTCTTGTTTTCCATTATCTTCTTATACCTCCTCCAGGCATTTCAGCAAGTTTTGCTTCTGCAAGTCTTTCTAATTTACTTTCATCGCCATGTGTCCATAAAGCATCAAAAATTGCTCCAAATTCTGCTCCTAATCCTGTAACGAATCCTCTAACTTTTTCTAAATTATCATCATCTACCTGTGTTAATCCCATAGCTGTTGCATATCTTTCAGCAGTATTTAATGCTTGTATATCTCTATTGGTATAATTTCCATTTATTACATCATCTAATGTTATTACTTGTTGATTACAAAACTCAACAAATTCCCTTGTTATATCTTCACCTACTAATGCCCTTAACATTTCTGGGCTTCCTGTTGCATAAAGCATTTTAGAAGCCATTTCCCACTTTCTAGGATCAGCATTAGGTTTCTCACCATCATACTTACTTCTTAATGTTTCACCCTTCTTATAAGCAATATAAGAATAAATTGCTGGATGTATATTATGTTCACTTGCCCACTTTAACCAACCTTCAGTTGTTGTTTTAATATATACATGAGCAAATCTATTGAATAATGGTTCTGCTAACTGATTTGCAGCTAATGAATCTTTCATATCATTTCCTGCTGCTACAATTCTAGCATTTTCTGGTAATTTCCAAATACCATTTACTTCTCTATCTAAAACTATATTAAATGCTATACCTTGAATACTTGGTAGTGCATTTGTTATTTCATCAAAGAATACTACATGAAGTCTATCTGGTTCCTTTTCACATTTTTCTTGTAATTTCTTAAGCCATGTTGGTGGAACATCCATCATTTCTCCAGTTTGAGCATTATATACACTTTTACCATTTAAACTTTCTGGTGTTGAATTACGAAGATATATTATTTCGCAAGTAGGATCTATTTGTTTTACTCTTGCAGATTTACCCTCTGATGAAGGACCATGCAAGAATACTGCTACACCACTTTCTATTGCTCCTCTTATGATTTCTTCTTCACTTACTTGTCCAAATTTTAAACCATAAGGGTTTCTTCTTCTTTCAGCTTGTTTTTGTTCTTCTTCAAATTGAGCTTTTTCTTCTGTTGTCATATTTTGAACACGAGTAAATGTTACAGCTTGAGTTAAATCTCGAAGCATATATCTATCAAGATATTCTTTCATTTCTGTTCTATCAAAATCACCTTTATAATTAGTTCTTTTATCAAGAAATCTTATACCAGAAACCAATCCTTTTTTTGAAATTAAAATTCCCGTTCTATCATCTATCAACCATTTAACCGGTGATACTTCTACCCAAACATAATCACCATTTCTATATTCAACACCATTTGAAAGCTTGAATTTATCGTCATCAAAATCAGAGTTAGCTTTTATACGAATATATCCCTTTCCTTGATACTCGTATTCTTCATAAGTTACAGGTTTAAATCCCGTATAAAAGTCATCATATTTTACAGAATCAAATGTGTAACTTCTTCCCGTTTTATTCATTCCTCTATTATATTCTGATTCTAGTATATTTTGCATTCTTAAATCAGCTGCATTTTGAGGATATTCTCCATATTCTACTTCTTCTGTTCCATTGTATCCCCTCACTCTGTTCGGGGAGATTTGGGAAAAGATTACAGAAGATTGCAAAGCTGGGCGAACATCACCATTGCGTTTAAACCTACGAGTGTAAAAGTTCCTTCCACCAGACCAATGGACCGCGCAGACATCATTATTGCCATTATCAGATCTAGTCCAACACCAACCAGTTCTACCAGTTAAAGATTTATCTTCATCTATATTATAATCAGTATCTTCACATAAATAACTACCTGTTAAAACACATAAATCTGTAATTGCAGCTTTTATTCCATATTTTCTAATTACTTCTAATTGAGGTTCACTACTGTTTCCCCAAATTTGTCCTTCAGACAATAAAGTTAAATTTTGACTATTCATTTTAATCACCACCACAGTTATATTTTACCATATAATTTCATTTTTTCTTATTTTTTTTGAAAATTCATAAATTTTATTTTATATTTGATAATAATTTATCACATTTTTCGTTAGAATATTTTAAATGGGCTTTAAAAGAATTAATTCTCATATTGATATACTCTTCATCAATAATAGATTTGTTTTTCAATTTTTTTATTGTTTTAATATGTTTTCTCATTCTTTGTTTAGAAGAAAATCTATGTCATTGTATGCAATTTCAATTTGTGTTTTTTGATTAAGTTCTAAATTTAATTCATCATTACAAACTTTATTTATTTCTTCTAAACAATATTGCAAGTATCGTTTATTTACAAAAAATATCACCCTAGGATGATATTATTTTTTTAACATACCTTTAAGTTCAAATAATTTATTAATTGCTTCAATTGGTGTCATTTCAAGTGGATTAATCTTTTCTAATTCTTCAACTACTTTATTTTCTTCTTTTGGTTCTTCTAAATCAAATGATATTTGAGTACTTGTTTCAGTATTTTTAATATTATTACCATTTTTCTCATATTTAGAAAGAATTTCTTCTGCTCTTTTTATAAGTTCATCAGGTAATTTAGCAAGTTTTGCAACATGTACACCATAACTCTTATCAGCAGGTCCGCTCATTATTTTATGAAGGAATGTAATATTACCATTTTCTTCTTTTGCAGATACATGTACATTTTTTAAATGTTTATGATGTTTTTCTAAATCTGTTAATTCATGATAATGTGTTGAAAAGAATGTTTTTGCTCCTACCTTATCATGTATATATTCTATAATAGCAGCAGCTAAACTCATACCATCATAAGTTGATGTACCTCTACCTAGTTCATCAAATAATATTAAACTATTTTTAGTTGCACCTTCTATTGCACTATTTGCTTCCATCATTTCAACCATAAATGTTGATTCACCAGATACTAAATCATCACTGGCTCCTATTCTTGTAAATATTTTATCAAATATAGGAAGATTTGCTTCTTTAGCAGGTACAAAAGATCCTATTTGAGCCATTATTGCGATTATAGCCATTTCTCTCATATATGTTGATTTACCTGACATATTTGGCCCTGTTATTAAAAGAATTGTATCATCTTTATCCATTTTAACATCATTTGAAACAAATTCACCAGTTAATACTTTTTCAACTACTGGATGTCTTCCTTCAACAATATCAATTACATTATCATTATTAAGTTTTGGTCTTACATAATTATTTTCTTCTGCAACAACTGCGAGTGATGATAATACATCGATCTCACTTATAGTATGTGATAAATCTTGTATATAAGGTATTTTACTCTTTACAATATTTCTTATTTCAATAAATAAATCATATTCTAAATTAATAATTTTTTCTTCTGCACCTAAAATAAGTGCTTCTTTTTCTTTTAATAAAGGTGTTATAAATCTTTCACAATTAGCAAGTGTTTGTTTTCTTTCATAACCATATTCTTCTTTTATATCTTTACATGCACCTTTACTAACTTCAATATAATAACCAAATATTCTATTGTATCCTACCTTTAATGTTTTTATTCCAGTTCTATCTCTTTCTTCTTGTTCTAATTTAGATACAAAATCCTTATTACCTTTTCTAGAAGATTTTAATTCATCAAGTTCACTATTATATCCTTCTTTTATTAAATATCCTTCTTTTAATGTAATAGGAGCATCTTCATATATAGATTTTTCAAGTAAATCATATAAATCTCTAAACTCATTAATACTTTTATAATTAATTTTCTTTAATATTTCATTTATATTAGGTAATACTTTTAATGAATTTTTTAATTGTAATAAATCTCTTGCATTAGCAGAACCAAATGCTACTTTACCTGCAAGTCTATCAAGATCATATACATCATTTAAATATTCTCTTAATTCATCTTTTAAAATAAATTCTTTCATTAAAGTATCAATTATATCATATCTATGTTCTATCTTTTCTTTATCTATAATTGGATTTAATATATAGTTTTTAAGTTTTCTACTACCCATTGCTGTTTTTGTTTTATCAAGTAACCATAAAAGTGAATATTTCTTTTCTTTTGTTCTTATGTTTTCAGTAAGTTCTAGATTTCTTTTAGTATGTATATTCATTCTTAAGAAAGAATCTTCTTTTACTATAATTGCGCTTTGAAGATGTGATAAACTTCTTTTTTGTGTATTCTCTAAGTATGATAATAAATACTTTATTCCTTCTATTATCCTATCATCTTTTATATCTTTATAAACATTACTATAATCATTTATTAAATTCTTATTATTATAAAGTGAAATAGTTACATTATAATTTCTTTTTAAAGTATCAAGTACGATTTTATCAAAATCTGTATTAACAACTACTTCTTTTATATTTCTTTCAAGTACTTCATTAATTAATAAATCATTATCTCTTTCTTTTATAAACGAATAAACTTCACCTGTTGATATATCTGCATAACTAATTACATATGAATATTTTAAATCAAGGATTGCTCCTATAAAGTTATTTGATCCTTCATCTAGAAATTCACTATTCATTCTTGTTCCTGATGATATAATTTGTACTATATCTCTTTTTACAATACCTTTAGCATTTTTAGGATCTTCTGTTTGTTCACATATTGCAACTTTATAACCTTTATCTACTAATTTTTCTATGTATATATTTGCGGCATGATAAGGTATTCCGCACATTGGAACTCTTTCTTCAAGTCCACATGATTTACCTGTTAGAGTAAGTTCTAACTCTCTTGATGCAGTAACAGCGTCATCAAAAAACATCTCATAAAAGTCACCAAGTCTAAAAAATAGTATATTATCAAGATTTTCATCCTTTATTTCTAAATACTGTTTCATCATTGGAGTTATTTTACTTCTGTCTACTTCTTCTCTTGTCATATACTTCACCTACTAGCCACTATTATAACAAATTTTAAAAATAAAAAAAATAGAAAACTTAAAAAAATCAGACTAAATGTCTGACTAAATTTTTATCATTGAACTTATTTTACTTATTACTTTCTTTTCTATTCTAGATATATAACTTTGTGATATACCAAGTAATTCCGCAACTTCTTTTTGAGTATATTCTTTTGTATCATTAAGACCATATCTTAATACCATTATTTGTTTATCTCTTTCATTTAATTTACCTATTTCTTTAAGCATTATTTTTCTCATATCATTTTCTTCTAAATCTTTAGTTACAATATCCTTTTCAGTACCTAATATATCTTCTAAATGTAGTTCATTACCTTCTGAATCAAATGAAAGTGATTCATCTAAAGATACATCTGCTTTTCTTTTTTTATTTTTTCTTAAATACATAAGTATTTCATTATCAATGCATCTAGATGCATATGTCGCAAGTTTTATATTTTTATCATTTTTATATGTATTAATTCCTTTAATTAAACCTATTGTACCTATTGATACTAAATCCTCTAATTCAACTTTAGTATTTTCATACTTTTTTGATAAATAAACAACAAGTCTAAGATTGTGTTCAATAAGTTTATCTCTTGCCTTTAAATCTCCATTTTGAAACATATCAACATATTTTTCTTCTTCTTCTTTTGATAAAGGTTCTGGAAGTATATCAGTACTTCCTACAAAAAATAACTCATTGTATTTCTTAAATAACCTGCCTAATAATATTTTTAATAATTTAATCATTATAATCCCTCCATTATCTTTTCATTTATTATTGAATCTACACCATCTATATTTATACTTGGTACTAGTCCAATTAAAAACTTCTTTTTACATTTTATTCCATCAACTTCCATTTTAGAAATATTAATGCATTTTAGTAAACCTCCTCCTGAAACTGTATTATATGGCACTAAAATATATTTAATATCTTTATAATCTATTAATTCTTCTTTAACGATTACGATTGGTCTACCTTTATATGGATCTTTTAGTTTATTTCCTGTATCTAAAAAAGCATTAATATTTAATGTAACATCATTTATATATAAAGTTAATTTGTGATATTTATTATAATTTTCTTTTAAGTCTTTCGTTTCTTTTATATAAAAATAAATAAAAATACTAGAAAGAATAATTCCTAAAATTAAATTAAGTGAAAAGTTATTTGTTATAAATATTAGTCCTTCATTTTTTACATTTATCTGATTATTTATAAAGTATAAAAATCCTCCCATTATAATACTTACTATATATAGAAAATATAAATTTTTAAATGTGTATTTAATTGTTTTATAGTTAAATGTTATAAGAACCATTATGATGCTTATAACTAATTTATAAAGAAAAAGCGTTAGCGAATTCATTCTTATAAATAACATTAAGAGTGTTAAAGTTCCTGTAAGCGCTCCAAGTATTATTCTATATATTTTCATATTTCTTTTAAGAATAATATTTACTGATAAAAGGAGTATAAAATCAAATAAAAAATTGGTAAAAAAAACAATATCTATATAAACTTTCATTTTTATATCACCATTATGATTATAAAAAAAGTTATATATAAATATTGTCGCTTTATATCTCTTATATAAATTTTTTGCCTAAAAGACTTTCCTTATCATGAACACCATTTAAATAGTCTTTTACTAGTATTTTCTTTTTTCCTTCAAATTGAATCATAGTTAATAGTATTTCACCATCTAAAGTTTTGACGCCTAATGCATCATTATATATATTAATAATTTCTCCTATTGATCCTTCTTTTTTACTTGTTCCTACTCTTGATAAATGTAATTTAACTTTCTTACCATCAAGACTTGTATATCCTATAGGCCAAGGATATAATCCTCTAATTTTATTATATACATCCTTAGTACTTAAATTAAAATCAACTTTTTCTTCTCCTCTTGTAATGTTATATGCATATGTTACTTCTTCTTCATTTTGTTTTATTCTTTTATTTGTACCATCAATTATACTTGGTAATACTTTTATTATCATTTCTGATCCTAAAACGCTTAATTTATCAAAAAGTGTTCCAGCGTTATCATCATCTTCTATTTTGATTTCTTCTTGATATATAATATCACCTGAATCCATCTTTTCATCCATATACATTATAGTTACACCTGTTTTTTCATATCCATTTATGATTGCTTTATGTATAGGTGCGCCACCTCTTAATTTAGGTAAAAGTGATGCATGTATATTAATGCATCCATATTTTGGATAATCAAGTAATTCTTTTGGAATTATTTGACCATATGCACAAGTTATTATAATATCAGGCTTTTCATCTAATATTTCTTTATAGTTTTCTCTAATTTTACTTGGCTGAAATACCTTGATATTATTTTTTATCGCACATTCTTTTACAGGTGAAAATTTAATTTCTTTTTTTCTACCTATTTCTTTATCAGGCTGAGTTACAACCATAACTACATTATATTTTTCTATTAATTTTTCTAAAGGACCAACACTAAAATCTGGTGTTCCCATATAAACTATATTTAATTTTTCCATTATATCACCTTAAAATAACTTAATTATATCTTTTATTGTAATAATTACCATTAAAGCCATTAATAATACAAATCCTATACTATTTATAGTAGCTTCAAACTTTGGATTTACTTTAGATCCTTTTATTTTTTCTATTATAAGAAGGAATGCTCTTCCTCCATCAAATGCTGGAAATGGAAGTAAATTCATAAATCCAATATTTATTGATAAATACGCAGTTAAATAAAGTATCATTTGAAGTGAGCCTTTGACTGTATCTACTACGTTATATATTCCAACTGGACCTGATAAACTATCGAATCCAAGTTCACCAGTAAATAAACTTTTTATTGTTATTATCATTATTTTATATATTGAAACAAATTTTTCTTTAGCATATTTAAGTGCTGGTAAAAATCCTTTATCAGTTTTTACTTTTATTGATATACCATAATAATATTTACCATCTTCACTATTCTTTTCTGGTTTTACTTTATATGTATTTTCTACTCCATCTTTATTTTTTATATTAATATTGATAGCGTCTCCCTCTTTAACTAGCGCTAAATATGTTTGTATATCATCATAATTTTTTACTTTTTTATCATTTATTTTTGTTACAACATCACCATTTCTTGCACCTGCTTTATAAAGTGCGCCTGACTCTGGAATGCTATCAAGAGTATTAGTTGTTGAAGTTGTACCATATATTAATCCCATTATAAATAGTAAAACAAATCCTAATATAAAGTTATTAATTACTCCCGCAACCATTACAAGTAATCGTCTAGTCCAAGATTTATTACATAATCTTTGATCATCTGGTACTTTATTATCTTCATCTAAATCTTCTTCACCAGCCATTGAAACATATCCACCAAGTGGTATTAATCTTACCATATATTCTGTTTCATCATTTTTTCTTTTGAATGAAAATAATTTTGGTCCAAATCCTAAAGAAAATTCATATACATAAACCCCTGCTTTTTTAGCAAATATAAAATGTCCTAATTCATGGATAAAAACTATTATTCCAAGAATTAATATAAACAGTATTATTGTCATTATTTTTTCTCCTTTAAATTATATTAATTATTATTTGATAAGCAAGTACAACCATTGTTATACTATCAATTCTATCTAATATTCCACCATGACCTGGCATAATATTTGAAAAATCTTTTATATTAAAATATCTTTTTATACTACTAAATACAAGATCTCCAAGTTGTCCAATTATTGATAAAATAAGTGTCATAAATATTACAGTAAGTATATTTGCACCTGGATCTACCATATAAATGTAATAAATACTTGGAATAATTGTTCCAAAAGCACTTCCTATTATAGAACCTTCTATTGTCTTTTTAGGTGATACTTTTTCAATTAATTTATGTTTACCAAATAATTTTCCTCCAAAAAGTGCAAATGTATCTGTTAAAATTGTTATTAATAGTAAATAAATTAATATATTAACATCTTCATTTCTAATATATATAAAATATGTAAATACAGTACTTAATAATACTAAGAATGCTGTTACAAATGTAAAATCATTAACATTATATTCACTTTTATCAAAGAATACTAGTAAAACAGACATTGTAATTAGTATTATTGGCAATAATGATACATCACTAAATATTACACTAAGCGTAATTAGTACATATGATATTACTTTTATAAATATTGGTAATTCTTTTCTTAATTTTAATATTTCATACATTGATAGTATTGATAAAACTGACATACCTATCTTAAAATATATACCCCCAAGTGCTATTAATGGAATTATAATAGCAAGTGCGACAACTGCGCTTATTACTCTTTTTTTCATTACTTTCACTCCTCTTTTTTATCTACTTTTGCCATTTTGCTTAATGCATCTTTAGCAGCTTCTTGTTCAGATTCTTTTTTACTTCCTGCGGTTCCTTCTCCAAGAATAACTCCATCTATTTTTACAACTGTTGTAAATGTTTTATTATGTGATGGTCCCTCTTCATTTACTACCACATATTCTGCACCTTGCTTATCTGCTTGAAGCATTTCTTGTAAAACAGACTTATAATCATGTAAGAAATAATTTTCATTATTTTCTATTGCTTTAATAACAACATCATATACAATTTCTTTTGCTTTTTCAAGACCATATGTTAGATAGGTTGCTGCTAAAAAAGCTTCAAATATATCCGCAACTACTGCTTTTCTATCTCTTCCACCCGATGCTTCTTCTCCTTTACCAAGTCTTAAATAATTATTAAGTCCTAGTTCTTTTGAATATTCATATAAGGCATTTTCACAAACATAATTTGCTCTAAGTTTAGTCATTTCCCCTTCATGTAAATGTTCATTGACATAAAGATATTCACTAACTAAAAAGTCTAATACTTTATCTCCTAAGAATTCTAATCTTTCATAATCTTCACCTTTTTTTGTTTCATTAACATAAGATGAATGAGTAAATGCTCTTTTTATTAACTCATTATTTAAGTCTATGTTATATTCTTCTATACTTTTCATAAAATCACCATTATCATTTTACCATAAATTAAATTAAATTTAAATATACTCTGTTATATTAATAAAATTTATGTTAAAATTATATTAGGTGAGGTAAAAGTGAAACATCTAATGATTATGTTAATAAATATTTATCAAAAATTACCACTTAGTATGCATAATGCTTGCAGATTTACACCAACATGTTCAAATTATGCAAAAGAAGCTTATACAAAATATGGTTTTTTTTATGGAAGTTATTTAACTATTAGAAGATTATTTAGATGTAGACCTTTTGGAAAATTTGGATATGATCCAGTGCCAGAAAAAGAAAAGAAAAGGAAGAAGAAAAAATGAAAAAATTTATTAAATTATTATGTTTAGGGCTAGCACTTGTTTTTATAAGTGGATGTGAAAGTAAAGATTCAATGGAAGATATTACAATATATACTAGTATGTACCCTATTGAATATGTTACAAAACAGTTATATGGAGAACATGCAAATGTACTTAGTTTTTATCCTAGTGATGTTAATCCATATGAATACAAATTAACTGCAAAACAAATTAAGGATTATAGTTCATCAGATTTAATTATATATAATGGACTTGATACTGAAAAAGATTATATTGCTGGAATGCTTAATAAAAATAAGAAATTAAAAATAATTGATGCAACTGCTAAAATAGAATATACAAATAGTATGGATGAACTTTGGATAAATCCATCTACAATGCTTACAATTGCAAATAACACTAGAAATGGATTAAAAGAATATATTAATAGTACAATTATTGAAAAAGAAATTGATGAAAATTATGAAAATTTAAAACTAGAATTATCTACTATAGATGCAGAATTTAAATCAATGGCAGAAAATGCTAAAAATAAAAATATTATAGTTACTTCAGATGATTTAAAGGTATTATCTAAATATGGACTTGAAATAACTAGTATTGATGAAAAGCATATGACTGATAAAGATTTAGCAACTGCAAAGTCTTTACTTGCTAATAAAACAGTTAGTTATATATTTATTAAAAAAGGTGAAACTGAATCTGATACAGTTAAAGAACTTAAGAAAACATATAATGTAAAAACTCTTGAAATTGATACATTAAATAATATATCAATGGATGATAAAAATACTAATAAAGATTATATTTCACTTATGAATGAAAACATGGATAATTTAAAAGAAGAATTATATTAAAAAAAGAACTGAAAAGTTCTTTTTTTTTACATAAACATTAATAATATCATACCTATAACACTAAGTGTATTTTGCATAAAATGCATAAATATATTTGTACATAAGTTATTTGTTTTAGCATATATTCCAGCAAGATATATTCCAAGTATTGAATAAACAAATACATATGAGAATTCTGCTAATGTTTTAGAGTCATCAATAACATGCATAAGACCGAATACTACTCCACTTACTATTACAAATAGTTTTTTATTTTTTATAAATTTTCTAAATACACCTCTAAACATTAATTCTTCTGCAATTGGTGCATAGAACATTGCTAAGATTGCTATAAAAACTGGATTTGAATTAAATGAATTTTGAAGTGCTATTTGATTATTAGCTTGCGTTGTATTTGTTATAATCTGAATAATTATTGTTGTAATCATAATAAGTACAAGAGCTTTACCCCATGTTTTTAATATAAGAACAAAGTATTCTTTAAAGTAACTTTTAAATATCTTAAAATCATGAATAAGTTGCTTATAAAATACTCCTATCATTAATGATAATATAACTACATAAAATACTATAAGCATCCAAAATTTAGTAATTATTTTACTACCAAAAAGTAATATTCCAAGGCATATGATAAATGCTATTAAACAAATATATTTATTTGTATATTCTTTTAATTCTATTTCTGGAAGTTCTCTTCTTTCTTTTTTATTACCATTTAATTCTTTTGTTACGCTAAATCCAATTACACCAGATATAATATTTACTACTAAGAAATATATTGAACACGCTAATACTCCATTTTTATGCTTATTTAAATCAATTTTTTTATTAAATATTAAAACACATTCATAAACAATACCAATAACTGATAAAACAATTGTAATTACATTTATAATTAACTCAGTTTTATCTTTTACATTAAATC
>OGRO01001318.1_pt1 | contig 21544 bp, 24 predicted proteins | sample 1553451 | NCBI WGS metagenome assembly OGRO01 (sample SAMEA2580021, study PRJEB22360) | human gut metagenome
TGACGATCACGGTGCCGAATTGGTCAGCATTTATGACAAGGAAAAAGACCGGGAAGTGATCTGGCAGGGAGATCCGAAATTCTGGGGACGCCATGCGCCTGTCCTTCAACTCCCTGCCCATCGCGGGCAAAGTCGTCATTGGGGAAGGGGAAAAGGACGAAGCGCCCATGCTCTACAACGGCGAAATCATCGGCATGGGCAATGGGCCTTCCCTTGACATCGCCGTGGACCCCGTCGAGGGGACCAACCTGCTCGCTTATGGGCGCCCCAACGCCATTGCCGTCGTCGGGGCCGCTCCGGGAGGAAGCATGTACAACCCCGGCCCCAGCTTCTACATGCAAAAACTGGTTGTCGGCCAAGCCGCCCGTGACGTCATCGATCTGGACGCGCCGGTCCACGTCAATCTCCGCCTCATCGCCAAGGCGCTGGGCAAGGATACCAACGACCTTGTGGTCTTCGTCCTCGATAAGCCCCGCCATCAAAAGCTCATTCAGGAAATCCGGGCCGTGGGCGCGCGTATCCAGCTGCATACCGACGGCGACGTCGCCGGTGCCCTGATGGCCGTGGATCAGCGTTCCGAAGTCGACGTCATGATGGGGACCGGCGGCACGCCTGAAGGTGTGTTGGCGGCCTGCGCCATCAAGGGAGCGGGGGGCGCCATGCTTGCCCGCCTCGATCCCCAGTCCGAAGCGGAAAAAGCCGCCATTCAGGAAGCGGGCATCGACCTTGCCCAGATCCTTGACGCCGACACGCTGGTGCAGGGAGATGACGTCTTCTTTGCGGCCACCGGCATCTCCGGCGGCACGTTCCTGCGCGGCGTCCAGTTCTCCGGGCAGGGAGCCGTTACGCATTCCATGATTATCCGTAGCAAAACCGGTACGATGCGCTACATCGAATCGCATCACAACTGGAACAAGCTCATGCAGATCAGTTCCATCAAATACGATTAATATACTATACGCCGGGGCACAGGGGCTCTATCTTTTTGTCCCGGCGCAACAATGGACGCCGCCCATACCTTCAACAAGCGACGTGACACATGGCTCTTTTTTTCCGCCTCGGCCTTGCCGGGCTGCTGCTTCTGCTGACCGTACTCCCCGCTTCGGCGGAAACGCTGTACAATCAGCCTCCGTTTTCCGAAAAGGAACTCAACCAATTTATCGCCGATCTTCCCCGTTTCCGGGCATGGATCAAAACCAACAAGGAAAAGGCCCACCCGATCGTCAATGAAGCGGGCGAACCCGATTTCCTTTATTCCAAGAACGCCGCCGGGTACATCGAGGCTGCGGGCTGGAAACCGGAACGCTTTTTCTGCATTATGGGGCGGGCCGCCGCCGCTGTCGCCATCATCCAGCAAGGGGACGCCATCACAAAGGAGCCCCCCGTTGAAATGCCCAATGTAAGCGACGACGAACTCGACGTTGTCCGGTGCAATCTCCCCGGCCTGCTCAAGGCCATCAGCCCGGCCCCAACCCCCAAAAAGTAGAGGTCTATATGTCTACTGTCCCCACCGCCGTCCTTTTCCCCGGCCAAGGTTCCCAAGAGCCCGGTATGGGCCGCGATGTTGCCGAAGCATCGAAAGAAGCCATGGAGCTCTGGAAAAAAGCCGAACAGATCAGCGGCCTTCCCCTGCGCGCCGTCTACTGGGAAAGCGACGACGCGGCGCTCATGGCCGACACCAAGTACCTCCAGCCCGCGTTGACGGTCGTCAACGTGACGCTGTGGCAGGCGCTTTCCGGAAAGCTGTCCCCCGCCTGCGCCGCCGGCCACAGCCTTGGCGAATACAGCGCTTTGGCCGCTGCCGGAGCCCTATCCCCCGAATCTACCCTTGAACTGGTAAGCCTGCGCGGGAAGCTGATGGCGGACGCCGATCCCGACGGCAAGGGCGGCATGGCGGCAATCCTCAAGCTCAACCGCGAAGCCGTGAACGAAATCGCCAAGGCCGCTGCGGAAGCCACGGGAGAAATCCTCATTGTGGCCAACCACAACACCCCGGCCCAGTTCGTCATCAGCGGGACCAAGGCGGCGGTGGAAGCGGCCCTTCCGCTCGTTAAGGAAAAGAAAGGCCGGGCGGTTCCCCTTCCGGTCAGCGGAGCCTTCCACAGCCCGCTGATGGATACGGCCGCGCAAGAACTCGCCAAGGCGCTCAACAAAATGACGTGGTCCAGACCGCGTTTTCCCGTTTACAGCAATGTGACCGGCAAAGCGGTGACGGATGGCGAAAGCCTGCGCGAACTCGCCACCGTTCAGATGATTTCCTCAGTCCTGTGGATCGATACTATCGCCAACCAGTGGCACGACGGCATCCGCTCATGGGTTGAAGTGGGCCCGAAGGGAACCCTCTCCCGTATGGTCAAACCCATCCTAGATGCCGTTCCGGTGGAGGAAGAAGTCGCCATCACGGCTGTTGGCTCTCTGGAAGGCGTGAACGCCTTCGCCTAATCCCTCACACGCCAAATCAAAACCGCCCGCATACAAAGGAAGGGGAGGACGTTGAAAAACGCCCTCCCCTTCCTTTGTATCAGATCAATCTCTCTATCGGGTCAGCTTGCGGAACTTCAAGCGGTGCGGCTGATCCGCGTCCTTACCGAGGCGCTTCTTGCGATCTTCCTCGTATTCCGAATAGTTCCCGTCAAAGAACACAACCGACGAATCGCCTTCAAACGCCATAATGTGCGTAGCGATGCGATCGAGGAACCAGCGGTCGTGGCTGACGACCAGTACGCAGCCCGCGAAATTTTCCAGACCGTCTTCAAGGGCACGCATGGTGTTTACGTCAATATCGTTCGTCGGTTCGTCAAGCAGGATGACGTTGGCACCGGATTTGAGCATCCGGGCGGTGTGTACGCGGTTCCGTTCGCCGCCGGACAGGACGTCAACCTTCTTCTGCTGATCGGAGCCGGTGAAGTTGAAACGGGAGCAATAGGCGCGGGCGTTGATTTCCCGGTTGCCGAGCTTGATGGTCTCGGCACCGTCGCTGATCAGCTCATATACGGTCTTGCCCGGCGTCAGGGACTCTCGCTGCTGATCCACATACGCGAACTGAACGGTGTCGCCGATGGTCAACGTGCCCGCGTCAGGCTTTTCCTGCCCCACAAGCATCTTGAAGAGCGTCGTCTTACCCGCACCGTTCGGGCCGATAATGCCCACGATAGCGCCCGCCGGAATGATGAAATTCACATCTTCCATCAATTCCTTGTCGCCAAGGGCCTTGCTGATGCCCACGGCTTCGATGACCTTCTTGCCCAGACGGGGGCCTGCGGGGATATAGATTTCCAGTTCGGGAGCCCGCTTTTCGCTTTCGTGGCTCAGCATGGCCTCATAGGCGTTGATACGCGCCTTGCCCTTGGCATGGCGTCCCTTGGGGGACATGCGGATCCATTCCAACTCACGGCTGAGGGTCTTGCGGCGCTCGTCCTCGGCCTTGTCTTCCTGCGCGAGGCGCTTTTCTTTCTGCTCCAGCCAAGAGGAATAATTACCCTTCCACGGAATCCCGCGGCCACGATCCAGCTCGAGAATCCATCCCGCGACGTTGTCGAGGAAGTAACGGTCGTGGGTCACGGCAATGACCGTACCGGGGAAATTCTGGAGGTACCGTTCCAACCACGCCACGGATTCGGCGTCCAAGTGGTTGGTAGGTTCGTCGAGCAGAAGGATGTCGGGATTCTGCAGCAGCAGGCGGCACAGCGCCACGCGGCGCTTTTCACCACCGGAGATGACGGAAACGGGCGTATCCCCCGGAGGGCACCGCAAGGCATCCATCGCCATCTCAAGCTTGGAGTCAAGATCCCATGCACCCTTCGCATCCATGAGCTCCTGCACCTGCCCTTGGCGTTCGATGAGTTTATCCATTTCCTCCGGCTCCATGGGCTCGGCGAATTTGGCATTGATCTCTTCGAACTCCTTGACCAAATTAACAAGTTCCTGCGCCCCTTCCTCCACGACTTCACGGACGGTCCGCATTTCGTTGACCAGCGGTTCCTGCTCCAGATAACCGATGGTATAGCCGGGAGCCAGCACGGTCTTTCCTTCAAAGGATTGATCCACGCCCGCAAGGATCTTCAGCAGCGAAGATTTGCCCGATCCGTTCAGGCCGAGGACGCCGATCTTCGCGCCGTAGAAATAGGAAAGGGAAATATCTTTCAACACTTCGCGCTGCCCATGACGCTTGGACACGCGGATCATGGAATAAATAATCTTATCGGGTTCGTTGCTCATGAAATCTCCTTACAAAAAAATGGCCCCATCGTTGGACGTTCCGCTTCAACGACAGAGTCTGAATGAACTCATGACATGTTACATACAATCATAGATGTCCGATTGTCTTTTGCCCTATTTTGCTGCACTATGCAACCATCGGAGAAGACAGCGTTTGCGCTTTCCTGTGTTTTCCCACAGTATGCGCTCGTGGTTAGCCAACTGGTTAGCATTTCCGCCTCAAGGTTAGCAAAGGGTAAGCACAAATGGCCCATCGAGAGAAGACAAAGTACACTGGCGTCTATTACCGCACAAGTAGCACAAAACGCTATGACGGTAAGCCTGACGTCTGTTTCGACATCGCTTACAAGCTTGAGGGGAAGCTGATATGGGAAAAGGTGGGCTGGCGTAGCGAAGGCTATACAGCCGTATTGGCAAGCGAAATCCGGGGCGAACGCATCCGTAAGAAACGCCATCCCGAACTCTTTCCCGAACCTCGGACTCAAGATCTGACTTATCAACAGGCATGGGAAATTTTCAAGGAAAAACGTCTCCCCTCCCTGAAAAACCGTGCCGCGCGCGTCAATCATTACAACACGCACATCGGCCCTGCGCTCGGAAACATGCTGCTGAGTGAAATCACCACCTTTCAGCTTGAGTCCTTCAAGGCTGACCTCATGATAACCGAGGCGATCCACAGGGCGAGGGACGGCAGGACAATCCCCTTGGGGCAATCCCTTGCTCCCGCCACGATCAACCTGATTCTGATCGATGTTGTGAACGTGATGAAACGGATGGTCGACTGGGGATTCTACTCCGGCCCTGTCCCGAGGCTCAAGCTCCTTCCTGCCGAGAACGAACGGCAGCGCTTCCTCACGCCGAAGGAATTCGACAGGCTGCTCGATCTGCTCCAAAACCTGTCCTGCCGCGTATACCGGATTGCCCTGCTCTCCGCACACACGGGTATGCGTCTGGGGGAAATCCTCCAGCTCCGCAGACAAGATTTGGACTTTACGAACAGCTTCATCCACGTTGACGGCAAGATGGGCAAGCGCGTCGCCTACATGGACGACACGGTCAAAACCATGCTGGAACGCATCGCCCCGCAGCAACCTTCCGAGTTCATCTTTTCCAACAAGGGCAAACCGATAACCCAAGGCGGACTGCGCTATACCTTCGCCAAGGCCGTATCTATCCTTGGCCTGAATGACGGCATCACCGACAGACGATACAAAGTCGTTTTCCACACGCTGCGCCACACGTTCTGCTCTTGGCTGGCAAGCAAAAACGTCCCTCTGTACACCATAGGCACGCTTGTGGGCCATAAAAACACCCGTTCGACGCAGCGGTACGCGAAACTCAGCCCCGACGCCAAATGGGAAGCCCTCAAACTCATTGAACAGACAGCTACCGATCACAAGTCTTGACCTTCCTCTGCTCCATATATCGCTCAAGATCCTTGCGGGCATACAAGACCTTGGTGCCGTCCTTGATGTAGACCGGACCATGACCGTGGTGACGCTTCTTTTGAAGCGACTGAATGGGAATGCTGCAATACAGAGCCGCCGCCTTCTCATCCATATATTCCCTGTGCGGAGTCGCCGCCAGCTCAACGAGCGGAGCCAACTCCTCTTTGATGGCCTTGAGGATCTTTTCATCCCTTTCAAGCGATGTTCCGTCATCGCCTGTGGCCAAGATGCCCCGTAGAGCCTCGACAAGCTGCTTTTCATGCGATTGCGACATGCTCACTCCTCCATGCGTCCGATGAGCGCCGGGACGCGCACGGCTGTCTTGATAATGTCCTCGGCGGTGCGCCCGTCCTCGAACTTCTCGCCGGGGCTGATGCCCTGGATGCGGGGCTTCGAGAGCCCGAACCCCATCATGACCCGGCGCACGTCCGCCCTGCCCCGCCCGACGACGAGGTGCCGCCCGTTGACGAGGTAGAGCGACGGCTTGCGGCCTTCGGGCTTCGGGCCGATGACGGCATCGCTCAGGCGCACGATGCCCATGATGGCGTCTTCCTCATAGTCGGCTTCGCCTTCGGGGATGATCTCGCCATAGAGCGCTTCCACGCGCTCCTCCAGTTCGCGCATCCCGTCCAGCAGCCCCGGCCGCACGGCGCGGGCCACGGCCTCGCCCCTCGCGTCGCAGATCACCGAGCGGATCACGTCCCCGACATGACCGAGGTGGGCGGGATGGCCCGGAGGCCATATCCCCGCTACCTCGCCCATCAGCGCGGCGTGCAGCGTTCGGCCATGCCCGCGTGCCGATAGCCCCTCTTGCAGATGGGGCAGCAGTACGCCCCTGCGGGCTTCTTTTCCTTACGAAACAGCTTCATCTCAACAATCCGGGTTTGCGTAGTACATGGGCATGGACGCCCTTTCGGTCTGGACGGGCCTCGCGCCTCGCGGAGCCTTCGGGCACCGCCCGCCGCGGAAACAGCTTTCCCGCGTCCCGCAATGGCGGCCAGCATCCGGCAACGCATCCTCCCGCAGTCCACCAGTTCGGAGGCATGGGACTCAAGCCATGCCTCCGAGGATTCGGACGGCGAGACGGAGGGGCTACCCTTCCTGTCCCGACTCATGGCGGCATTCCCTCGCCATCCGGCGAAGGCGGCGCTTGCGGGCCACCTCCTGCCGGATGAACAGGCCGACGAAGCCGACGCCCATGACCGTCCCGGCAAGCCAGTGGCGGTACTCAACGAGCAGGTCGATCATTCCCCTTTCTCCTCCTTGCCCTCAGCGAGAGCCCGGATGTCTTCGGCGATACATTCCGTCACGCTCATCAGCCCCGCCCGGATGCGCTGCTCCAGCTCCGGCCCTGCCAGACGAGCCAGCAGCAGCGTGGACGCGCTCGGAGGCAACGAGGCCGGAACCAAGAATTTGGAACCTTCGCCCGTCAGAATCCACGTAGGGTTCACGCCTTCGCGGGTCAAAAGGGTCAACAGCCACGCGGCAGGAATCATCATGCGCCGCTTGGCGTCGGAGATGGAACTCTGGCGGATGCCGAGATACGCGGAAAGCTCCGTCTGCGTCTTCATGCCGCAGACCTCGCAGATGCGGGCGTAGGCCGCGTCGAACTCATGCCGCTCCATCGTGTGCTCCTGCCTCGATTTCCACCAGTTCACGTTTTTTCATACGTCCTCCAACTCGTCTTCCCGGACGACGAGTTCAAGGCCGGAAGTAAGTTCCACGCAATACCCGTCGCCTTCGTAGCCGATGATCGTCACCCACGGGTAACCGCGATAGGGAGTCACGAGGCGGGCGCTGTCTCCGATAACGTACCTCATGCCGCAGCCCTCCCCATGAGATCCTTCATGCGTCCCCCATGCGGGAAAAGCGCCCTGAGCAGCGCCAGAAGCTCCGCAAGCTCACCCTTCGTTGCGCAGCGCAGGACGATGCCGTTGCCGCGATTGACAAGCCTTGCCTTGCCCGTGTAGATTTCATTTCTATCCATTTGAGCAGTCCTCACTGGATGTTTGCCCTCGGCGTTGTTCCAGCAACTCCGGGGGCGTTCTTTTACGCCCTGCCCCGATCCCGAGCCTCCGCTTCGTCGATCTGGAGCAGCAGGGCCAAAATGTCGCCCACGGCCCTATAGCCGAGCCGGGCGAGTTCCCTTCTTTCCTCGCTGGTGATGATGTTGTCCTCCAGCGCCTTCGCCGTGCCGACCATCATGTCCCCGAACGACTTCACCGAGGCCATGCACTGGCCATGTACCGGATGCGCGGCGTCCGACACCGGGAGGAAGTCGACGTACACCCCGCCGAGGGCGCGGGCCATCACGTGCAGCGGTTCCGTGGAGCCCGCCAGCCGCATGAGCGGTATCAGCAAGTTCACGTCGAACTTGTGCGTGTCCCGCAGGGGCGAAAGCTCGGACATCAGCGTGTTGTACGGGCGCCCGAGCCGATAGGCGATCTGTTCCGCCGACAGCCCTGACGGGGCGTGCTTGGCAAGCCGCTGGCAGACGGCCCCGATGTTCGGTGTGCCTTCTTTCATGCTAATCCTTTTCTGTTTTTTGCATGATTTCAGATGGATGCCGGGTTATTCTTAATTCTAAAATTTCCCTGCCAACTTCGACTCCTTTGGACGAGGGCCGCGGGCTATATCCACAGCGTCCGGCAACAATTCGTAAGGAATACCAACAGCTACAAGCTGTTTATGCCTCCATGTTGGAATTCTTTCTGATTGGAACCAACGAGTTACAGCTATAGGACTTACCCCAATAGCCTTAGCTATCTGCATTTTGGTTATACCTTCTCGATATAACCAGATGAGCAGGCGCTCTTGCCGGGTCAATTCGGATTGTGTTAAGTTTATCATTATTCTTACCTGCTAACTTTGATTTAAAAGTTTCAGAAAAGTACGACGCATTACTCAGCATTCTGAAACTGTTTTCACGGTGTTAAGCTGGCGGCTTTCTTTGTGACAAAATAAAAATATAGAAATAAAACTGTTTTTTCAAGTTTATTTCTATAAAAATTTTGGATTTTTCTATGGAATGGAAACAACAATTTGAAATATTTAATAAAATTATTTCTCAACGACTTTCTGAACAAGGGCTAAAATCAACTATAAAAAATGCCGCTGAGTATTTGGGAATTCCATCTCACAAATATCAGGCATGGAAAGATGGACAGCGCCCAGTGACGGAAGATTTACGCATGTTGGCGCAAGAATTTGAATTTCGTGCAGAGTGGTTGTTATTGGGAATTGGCGAACCAATTCAACCGCGCTTGGATCACCCTTTTGATCCCAAATATGTGGAAATCTGCGACACACTCCATGAGCTGGTCCGTAGCCTACCAGATAGACTGCCCAAAATTGCTGAAGTGGGAGGGATGACCACAACAGATCTCTATGACTGCATCCAGACTCAGGCTTTTCCTCCTTCCGAGGCCGTAGCCAAATGGATTCTGCATTATCGTATCAACGCTAACTTTTTGTTGGCCCAAATAGGCAAACCCTATCTCACCGAAGAAGAATACCGAGAATCTGGCCCATTGGATTCTGTAAGGAGACAACGGGGAGATTTCCTCGAACTGGAGAAATGGGAAGAAGAGGAGGCGGAGGAAGAAGAGGAGGCTGCGATTAATGAGCAAAACACACAAACCGAGGTATCCGGTCTACAGCAAAAGCTCCTTTCACTTTATGATGAACTCCTCGCTGCGAAAGACAAAATTATCGCACTACAACAGGAAAACAAACGCTTGGTCGAGTCCGTGAGCGCCGTGGTGACGCCCACCGAGACTCACCGGGACAATCCCCAACATGCCACCGCGGACAGACCTGCGAGTGGTGCTACCGACTGTGGTGTGTAGGGCCGTATCAGTGAACGGTAGCCACCGAATGCGCTTTCCCGTGCTCTGTCTGGCTATCGCGTTCCTTACCCTGTCGCCCATACGGGCACAGAGCGCATCGGACGCTACGGAAACCGTCCGGGAGGCTATAAGCGACCTTCTGGACGACTTCGACGACTTCAAGGACTCGGAGATATTCCGGCGGTGCGTCTACGGATGCGGCAGCGAGAATCCGGGTAACGAGTGGCGCGACAGGATCAAAACGCTCCAGCGGCAGGCCATGCCACGGGAGGACGTCCCAACCCGCCTCAAGGACTCCATCGGTGAACTGTGGCAGATGGGCCGGACCTACGCCCGAGGCAATGCCCGCAAAGCAGCCGAACTGCGCCGGCGAATTGAGGCTGTGTTGGAAGAGTAAAGTGTTTGCCAACCACCTTTCGCCTATTATATCCTGTTGTTCGACGTGATAGTGACCGAGATTCGCCGGGATAGTTTTTAACCTGCAGCACCAGCCGGACATGTGACAAGCGTTCCCGGCGGCGGTGTCATTTTGGGGCGTTACAGTAAAAACTGAGAAATGCCTTCATTTTTATATTCGATTTAACCGCGTGAGGAGCATGGTTCATGCCGACTTTGGAATGGACAGGAAAAGACAAAGTGATGAATCACCATCAAAACGTGCCATTCCGGGTTTTGGAGCGGAGCTACAGTTTTGATGCCGCCGGTCATCATAAAGAAGACAACGGCAGTGAAAACATGATTATCCACGGCGATAATCTGGAAGCCCTCAAAGCCCTTCTGCCCCGCTACGAAGGAAGAGTAAAGTGCATTTATATCGATCCTCCCTACAATACCGGCAATGAAGGCTGGTGCTACAACGACAACGTCAACGACCCGAAAATGAAGAAATGGCTTGGTGAGGTCGTCGGCAAGGAAGGAGAGGACTTGTCCCGCCACGACAAATGGCTCTGCATGATGTACCCGCGCCTCAAGTTGCTACACAAGCTGCTGGCCGATGATGGTGCGATTTTTATCAGCATTGATGACAATGAACAGGCTCATCTCAAACTTGCCTGCGATGAAATCTTTGGAAGAAGGTGTTTCATTTCTAATATGGCATGGCAACGTACTTATTCTACACGCAATGACTCGAAGGGAATAGTCAATGAGGTTGAAAGTATGCTTGTCTACAGCAAACTCCCTGACTGGAGCCCGCACAAGCTTCCCCGTACGGAGGCCATGAATTCCATCTATAAAAATCCTGATAATGATAGCAGAGTATGGACAAGTGACAACCCTTTTGCCCCGGGTGCAGCTACGCACCAAGGCATGGTTTACGCCATCCAACATCCTTTTACAGGGAAAATGATTTATCCAAGTACCGGTGCATGCTGGCGTTACCAACAACAAGATATGCTTGAAATCATGCAAGGCTGGTGCCGTTATGAACTCTGCGATTTGCATGACGCCAAGAAACGGGCAGCTGTTTGCGGCATACCTGAAGACGAAGTCCGAACGGGGGTTCTGGCTATAGTTCTTTCAGATTCGCTGGAAGTATCTGCCGCTCAGGCCCAGGCCGTATACGAACGCGGTCAATGGCCACGTTTTTTCTTCACTAAAGGCGGCCAAGGTGGAATTCGAAGAAAAACCTATCTGGAGAATGTTGGCGGACGGCTTCCCACCAATTTGTGGCCCTACACCGAAGTTGGTCATACGGACGAAGCCAAAAAAGGACTGATGGCTATTTTTGGGGGACGAGTCCCTTTTAATACCCCAAAGCCGATACGCCTTATAGAACGGATACTCCAGATTGCCTCAGATAAAGACTCCATCATCCTTGATTCCTTCGCAGGTTCTGGCACCACAGCTCACGCCGTGTTGAACATGAACGAGCAGGACGGTGGCAACCGCACGTTTATCCTTGTGGAGATGGAAGACTATGCCGACACGACTACAGCGGAACGGGTAAAGCGTGTCATTTCTGGTTACGGAGAGGGAAAGAACGCTGTAGAGGGCACGGGCGGCGACTTCAGCTTTTACGAGCTGGGCGAACCGCTTCTGCTGGATGCGGAACACCTCAACGAGGCTGTGGGCGTAGAAAAAATTCGTGAATATGTCTGGTTCATGGAGACAAAAAGGCCCTTCGTTTCAGTGCCAAACGATAATCCTTTTTATCTTGGTTCCAACAACCATGTGGACTATTATTTTTACTATGAACCAAAAACCGTCACCGTACTGGATTACGATTTTTTGACCACCCTTTCCGGCAAGGCAGACGGCACTGTTATCTATGCCGACCTCTGTGCCCTGAGTGAAGAACAGCTGACAGACCTGAATATCGTCTTCAAAAAAATCCCGCGTGACATCGCCAGACTGTAAGGAGCCTCCGCATGGAACTGAAAAAATACCAAAAACGAGTCATTGCGGATTTGTCACGCTATCTGGAACTGCTGAGAACAACCGGCAATTTTGTCACCGCCTACCGCACGTTTTGGCGGGAAAAAGGAGTTCCACTCGGTCCGGACAGCTTGCCAGATTATCAGAATCTTTTGCCGGGTGTTCCCAATCTCTGTTTCAAGGTGCCCACTGGCGGTGGCAAAACCTTTCTGGCTTGCAACGCCGTTCGGCCTGTCTTTGATACGCTTCCATCGCTCAAGGCAAAGGTCGTGGTCTGGTTGGTGCCGTCCGACTCCATCCTTGAACAGACCTTGCAAGCATTAAAAAATCCCCGCCATCCCTACCGACAAAAACTTGATGTGGACTTCGGTGGCCGTGTGGAAGTCTACAGCAAGCAGGAACTACTCAGCGGTCAGAATTTTAATCTCACAACCGTCATGGAACAGCTCTCCGTCATGGTGCTGTCATATGATTCCTTTCGGAGCAAAGGCAAAGAAGGATTAAAAGCCTATCAGGAAAACAGTTCCCTCACATCATTTTCCAAAGCCTTGGGCAAACCTGAAATGCCCATTGAAAAAGCGGACGAATCAGCTCTGTTCCAAATCATCAATCAGCTCAATCCGCTCGTTATCGTGGATGAAAGTCACCATGCCCGCACGGATTTGAGCCTTGAAATGCTGAAAAATTTTAATCCGTGCTTTGTGCTGGATTTGACGGCCACTCCCAGAAAGGAAAGCAATATCATCTCATTTGTGGATGCTGTGCAGCTCAAACGTGAAAACATGGTGAAGTTGCCGGTCATCGTTTACAATCAGAGAAGTCAGACTGACGTAGTTGCCGACGCCATCGATCTGCGCCGCAAACTGGAAGAGCTGGCGGACATGGAACGCACCAAAACGGGGAACGCCATCCGTCCCATCGTGCTTTTTCAGGCGCAACCACGGGGAAAAGAAGATAGTACAACCTTTGAGAAGTTGCGCTGCAAGCTTGTGGAAGCGGGTATACCAGCTGAACATATTGCCATCAAAACAGCAGAGACAAACGAACTGAAGAACGTTGACCTTCTGTCCGATTCCTGCCCTGTCCGGTACATCATCACCGTCAACGCGTTGAAAGAAGGATGGGATTGCCCCTTTGCCTACATATTGGCATCACTTGCCAATCGTACAAGCCGCGTGGATGTGGAGCAGATTCTGGGGCGTATTCTTCGGTTGCCATACACGCGGAAAAACGATGAGCAGACACTAAACATGTCGTATGTTCTGACATCCTCGAATGATTTCAGAACAACGCTTGATGCGATTATTAAGGGGCTGAATAGCGCCGGTTTCAGCAAGAGAGAGTGCCGTGTCGCTTCGGAAGCACTCCTTCCGCCCGATGTGCCAACGCCGATTTTGTTACCGCTTCCAACGGAGGCATCAGCATCTACGGATGCGGATGACGATGTTTTAAATGTCAATCCACAGGAGCTTCAACGTGCCATCGCGGAACGGCGTACTCTAGACGTATCTGCTGGGCAAACTATGAGCGGGGCGGATACCATGCTCCAGCGTGCCACAGAAACCGGGCAAGACTATGAACAGGCTGTGGCAAAGGCGGAAAACGAAGGCCAGCTGGCCGATATCCCCTTGGAAGTGAAAGAAAAAATGACAACATATCCCATGAATGCTGAATATGCTGAAGAGGCCCTCCTGATTACCATTCCACAATTTTTCTACAAAGTGCCACGCAGCCTTTTTATTCATGGAGAATTCGCACTATTGGAACGTGCCCAGCTTGCCAAGGATTTTACGCTCAAAGGCAAGGCATATGATATTGATTTTTCGGGCGTTGATGATGATATTGCCAGCATAGACGTACGCGACGCTGACGGTGTTCCCAAAGTATTCAAACTTTCCAACGATGATCAGAATTACTTTAAAAAATATTTCCATACACTGCCTCCTGAAAACAAAGTGAAGCATTGTAAGGACATTATCTATAATCTCATTAACAAGCTAAATATTGTTTCTTCTAAAGAACTCCGTGACTACATAGAACGCATTGTTGATGATATGAATGCCTCTCAAGTCGCTGCATTGGAAAAGGCACCATTGAGTCATGCTGAAAAAATAAAAAACAAGATTGAAAGCCTGTTGGTCGTTCACTTCAAGGAAGAATTTAAGAAATGTTTGGAGATGGAAAAAATTATCTGCAAGCCATCATGGAAGTTACCCCCCTCTATATCTCCGACAAGCAGTACCTCTTCTCTTGGAAAATCTCTGTATCAGGCAGAAGAGGCCATGAACGGTCTGGAATGGGAAATTGTCAAAGAAATCACTGGAGTTCCTAATATCAAATGGTGGCATCGCAATATCGCCAAACATGGGTTTCGCATTAATGGATACATCAACCACTACCCTGATCTCATCATTATGACGAAAAGCGGTAGGCATATTCTTGTAGAGGCCAAAGGGCATTTCCTCAAAAACGATGACTCAAGACTTAAATTAGAGCTTGGTCAGGCATGGCAAAAAGCCGCAGGTTCACAGTATCGATATTATATGGTCTTTAATGACGGGGAGCCTCCGCTGGAAGGAGCCCTTACCTTAAGTAGTTTCATAGAAATACTGAAAGAGCTTTAAAGAAACTCAAACTGTCTTGAGTAGCGTTTTCAAGGGATGCAAGACTTGATGGTATCATCAACTTATTAGGAAGCATACTTTCTTTTGTGGCGGCAAGCATAATACGCTTGTCGCCCTTTTTGTCTGCACGACCGCGTTCTCCAGTGTTGACTTATCATAGTCGGATGGGCGCACGTCGTTTCCGCCGAAAATTTTGGAGGTACATTCGTGAAGCGGCCCGCCGGGACACCAGGCTATGGTAAAAAAGAGCCGGAACGAATCCCGGCCTTTCCACATACTGTCTTTCGTATCAGGAAATATTCCAGACTTTCTTCAATCTATTCACGGTATATTCCCACTTCGACGCTCTAGGTTGGCACACCGAGTTCTGGTTGCCAAAAAAGCCCCGTTCTCTCACAGCCTGTGACAAAGGGACGCTATGCGTCCATTCAACACGGACGAGGTAGTTGGCAAGATTGGCATCGCTCAAAGCCTCTTTGAGCCCCGGATCACAGTCAGGCTGTTCCGTGATAGGCACCATGCCATGCGCTGTCTGCACCATAAACTCGTCTGCTTTTACCCTGCTTTCCATCACCGTGCCGACGCCTACATAGCCATGTGCGGGGTTGTTTACCCAAAGTCTAGATCCCGGTTCCAGCAGAGCCAGGGTGCGGCTGTACCACATTCCACCTCCTGCGGCGAAGTAACCGTACTTGCGGGCGCATTCCCAATCACGCCCTCCACCAAACGAACCGTAATACTCTCCATTCCACTGTTCACGGACGTTTCCCGTCGTTTCCGACAGCTCTACACCTGCGGGATCGCGGAACCACGCCCTCGTCAGATATTCACGGTCACCATCTTTGAAAAAGCGGAAAAAAATCGCGTTGATCTGGACGTTATGCGTCTCAGAAAGGTAAGTGACGATCCGCTCAGTGCTCTCGTCCAACTCGGAGGCAACGATGATGAGCTGATGATTTTCATTCAGAGCTTCAGGCAAGGCAGTGGCCGAAAAACGCGACTTGTAGGCATCATCTATGGAAACGGTCGGGGAAACGCCGCAATCCGATTGGAATTTCTGAAAAATTTCCCCGATTTTTTCTTCCGACAACGTGTTTACCCATGAAGCATAGTCGAGTAGTTGCGCTACCACTTCGCGTGGAGTCCTGTCGCGCTTCAACTCCAGCACGGTCAAATCTCCGTTGGCGTCCATAGCCAAAATGTCAATGATTCCGCCGAAAGGCGTTCTCACCTGCCTCCCAATAACCAACAGATTCGGAGCGACAAGAGAAATATCGTCAACCAGCCATTGCTCAAGGCGGCTCTCCGCGTCCAGCATGGAAGGTACGATAGCCTGCGGCGTTTGCTCTACGCGCCAAATTCCGATTTCAATGGGCATAATCCCTCCAATGATTCGTCCACTTGATGAGGGGAATCCCCATCAACGTTCTCCATCGGTATACAATTTCCGAGAAACTCCCGAAGGTTGTTGGGGGGAGGCTTTCGCCTCCCCTCTTTGGATAGTCCCTCCTATCCTTTGACACAGTTTCACGGTCGCCGTCAAAGCCGACCGTGCCCTCCACCCGCACCTAAGCGCCGTGCCCGCCTAGGCTCTAGGGTTTCACCGGGGCTGATTGTCAATGAGCGTAAACAGAAAAGCTATATTCTGTTTGCAAGATCTGACTGCACAATATTTGTGCTTTAGTCAATCATTTTTTGCAAAAATTTTGTGCTTCTATAGGCAATAAAAAAAGGCCGCATCAAACGGCCTTGCGAAAAAGCAGAAAAATATTCAATTACAGATTGTTATCTTCCAAAGCCTTACTGAGGACACGGGCCGGGTCTACATGCAACACGCTGCATAGCCTCACGAAGTCCGCGATACAGAGTTTCTGCGGCTGCCCGTTCGACTGGGGCCTCTTGAGATTCTGAACTTTCCGACGTCCATTGACGGACCCTTGGAAGGCTTGCTCCCCCCACTTTTCATCCGTTAATCCCCGTTCTTTCTTTACCGTATCCAAATAGCTGAGGATATCGCGCTCTATTTTCACGGCAGTCCCTTCATCAACAGGCATTTGAAATCCTCCCCGAGAGTTTGCAGGGAGTATAGCCTCATTTTAGGAATTGATCCTCTACCAAATTTTAGCGTAATACAAGCACAAAATTTTGCATAGAAAGACCGTTTTATAGGGAGGCTTTCGCCTCCCACTTGGATAGTCCCTCCTATCCTTTAACACCTTTTCACGGCGACCAAAAGCCGACCGCGCCCTCCACCCGCACCTAAGCGCCGTACCCGCCTAGGCTCTAGGGTTTCACCGGGGCTGATTGTCAATGAACAGGACATTTGCATGTCTATTCCTGACAATCGATATGAACTATTTTAGTTCTTATGTCAATTCAAAAAAGAACTAAAATCGTTTTTTTAAAAATACTAAAAAAGCCGCTTTATTGCGGCTTTCCATAAAACATTGATGGCAGAGAGGCTACTTTTCTTGTTCGAGTACCTCAGTGATCGTTTGGGAAACGATTCTCTCAGGAACCATATCCAAAGCTATGCACAGATCGATGAAGTCACCAAATGACAGGCGCTTTGGTTTGCCGTTGATCTGAGGCTTTCTGAGGCGGTTAAGATTCATCCGGGCATTGGCGGCAGGAACGTCAGGATACAGGCGCGCAGCCAAGGCCTCGACGCTCAATCCCTTGTCGAGCCGCCTTTTCTCAAAAAGTTCCACGGCTTTTCTTTCCAGTGCCACGCGCATTTTCTCTTCCATGAATCCCTCCCATCTTTGGAGGAATTCTACTTCTTTTTTTCGTTCCACGCTTCAACCTAAAAGAATACTTTTATACGACTCTAAAATAGTTCAAATACGGCGTCAATATCGCATATACTCGCCGGGAAATGGTAAGGCCCCCGGTGGCACGGGGGCCGTTTCAGTTACTCGGCTAAGGTATGTTCCGGGCAACATCCGAGAAAAACAAGGGGAGGCTTTCGCCTCCCCTCTTTGGATAGTCCCTCCTATCCTTTGACACCTTTTCACAGCCGACGTCAAAGCCGACCGTGCCCTCCACCCGCACCCAAGCGCCGTGCCCGCCTGGACTCTAGGGGTTCACCGGGGCTGATTGTCAATGAGCTACGGGAACCTTGAGTTCCGTTGGATATGGACATGCTATATTATTTAGCTTATGTCAATTCTGTTGCTAAAAAATTACGCACAAAAAAAGCCACCAATCGGCGGCTCTGAAAAAATAGTGTGCATTTTGACTCAACTATTCTCTTTATCAGCCTCCCCCCACAGGAGTAAAAGCTCTTGTGCGGGGTTCTTTCCCAACGCATGACAAATAGCGCAAAAATCACCTAACCGAAGGCGCAAAGGTTCATTACTGCTTCCCCTTGCGTTTCGTAAACTATTTATTTTTTGGCGATAATTTTTCGCTTCGGGGAAAGCGAGTTCCCCCAACTTCGCCTCGCTCAATCCCGCTTCCTTTCTGAACCTGTCAATCAACGCTATGGCTTTTCTCTCGATTTCCACGATGCTGGCCTCTTTCATGGCGGCACTCCTTTGCCTCAGAATACCACGGCAAAGTTTAGCACTGCCATACTTTTACAATACTTTCGGAATACTAAAATATATAGCATTTATTGGTTGCGATACAAGCATCATTTTTTGCATAGAAAGACCGATTCATGAGATGCGAAAAGCCCCCGGACAAACATCCGGGGGCTTCGTTCTTTGCCCTCTATCAGCGCATCAACCCGTTACATATACGCCTGTGCAGCCTTGGCGATGAGCGCCGAGCGGGTCATTCCCCGGGCGCTGGCCTTGCGGTCCAGCCCCTCCAGCACGCACTTTGGGAGGCTGATGTTGATGCGCACCGGGGTCATATCCATATCGGGCGCATCGGGAAGCGTCCACGGTTTCGTCCTCAAGCTCCTTTTGCGCCACGGCCTGTACCTGCTCCAGTGTCGAAGAAGCGGAAGATCACGGACTCTCCGGCGGTGATAGAGGGCGTCCCGAGCCATGGCCAAGCACCCGTCAACCTCTGCTTGAGACGTTTTGAAAAAACTTTAGATATTGACTTTCATTTTCATATAGATATAGTCCGTTCCTGAATAATGACCCTTTTCCATGGACGGCTTCATGACTCCTTCTCAGATTTTTTCAGCGCTCCATACGCTTCTTTCCGCTCACCAACCGGTATTTCTCTGGGGCGCACCGGGCGTGGGCAAAAGCCAGGTTGTGGCCAAAGTCGCTGCGGATCGCGGCATGGCCCTGCGTGATATCCGTGCGGTTCTGCTCGATCCCGTCGATCTCCGAGGGCTTCCCCGTCTTGAAAACGGACGCGCGGAGTGGTGTCCACCCGCTTTTCTTCCGGGACCGGACGATTCGGAACAGGGCATCATCTTCCTTGATGAACTGAACGCTGCGCCGCCATTGGTTCAGGCCGCCTGTTACCAGCTTGTACTGGACAGGCGAATCGGGGAATACCGTCTGCCCGACGGCTGGAGTATCATAGCGGCGGGCAACCGCGAAAAGGACAAGGCCGTTACCCACCGGATGCCTTCCGCACTGGCGAACCGCATGGTGCACCTTGAATTTGACGTCTCGCCTGATGACTGGATCCTGTGGGCACAGCAAGCGGGCATCAGACGGGAAGTAATCGCTTTTCTGCGATTCCGCCCCAAATTGCTCCATGACTTTGATCCGCTCTCCTCCGGCAAGGCGTTCGCCTCTCCTCGTTCATGGGCTTTTCTATCAGGCATTCTTGATGCCAACCCTGATCCGGATGTGGAATACGAACTGTTCCGTGGAACGGTGGGGGACGGCGCAGCTGCGGAATTCATGGGATTCCTCCGTGTCTGGCGCGGGCTCCCCTCAGTAGAAGACATCCTTGCCAATCCGGCTGACGCTCTCGTGCCAGATGACCCGGCAGCGCTATATGCCGTGTGCGAAGCCCTCTCAGAAAAAGCCGCCGATGGAACGGTCAACGCCCTTGTGACCTACGCCGGACGCCTACCCTCCGAATTTGGTGTCCTGCTCATGCGTGACGCAGTATGCCGCGACGAGCGCATTGTCCGCACATCCGCCTTTGCCGACTGGGCTCAAGCCAACGCCCATGTATTGATGTAACGTTATGACAGCACTCGAACGGCAAGCCCATCTCGCCATGATCCGCGCCCGTGCGGCGCTCGTGCTGGACCATCCGTTTTTTGGTTCCATCGCCCTGCGCTTGACGCTGAAACCTGATCCCACATGCAGCGATCTCTGGACTGACGGGCGTACGCTCGGCTTCAATCCGTCCTACGCAGCCGTATTGTCCGAGGCCGCGCTCATAGGAGCACAGGCACACGAAGTCATGCATCTGGCTTGTGCCCATCACGTCCGCCGCGAAGAACGCGATAGAGAGCTCTGGAACAAGGCCTGCGACATTGTCGTCAACCAGCTTTTGCTGGATGCGGGATTCTCCCTCCCTCAGGGTTCCGTGCATGATCCGGCATATGCCGGGTTTTCCGTTGAGGCACTGTATTCGGAGCTGGCCCGCCTTCAGGACGAGGCTCCCAATAAAGGTGCCGAGCGACCGGAAACGCAGGAGGAAACCGAACAAACGGAAGGAGGCGGCGGGCAGCCGGGCGAAGGGAAAGGCGAAGGGAAAAGCCAGAATGATTCCACCGAAGGCGAACGCGGTGAGGCCGAACTGTTGGGTGGACACGGAGCTTCTGAAAGCAGCCAGGACAAGGGGAAAGGGCAACGTACGAAGCCCGTGGCCTTTACGGGAGAAGTACGTGATCATCCCGTATTGGACGGTGGCAGCGGGACAGCTCAAAAACAGGCGGAACAGGAAGCCGACATTGAACTCGTCCAGGCCATGCAACGCGCCAAACATATGGGCGACATGCCGGCAGGCCTTCTCCGCTTGTTCCGGAAGCGGCTGCACCCAACGCTGGACTGGCGGGGCATCCTTCAACGCTTCCTCGAAAACTGTGCGGACGGCGACTCCACATGGACCACTCCAAACCGCCGCTATCTTTACCAGGGCATCTACCTCCCTTCGCGGCAGGAGCCCCGTATCCCCCATATTGTGCTCGCCGTGGACAGCTCCGGTTCCGTGGACAACGCCCTTCTTGAAATGTTCTGCACCGAGCTGTCCGGGATTCTGGAAAGCTACGACACGCTTCTGACCGTCTTGTTTCATGATACGCGGGTCCAATCCGTCCAGACGTTTACCCGGCAAGACCTGCCGTTGCGGCTGGGCCCGGCAGGAGGCGGCGGAACGGATTACAGGCCGGTTACCGCCTATATCGAGGAAAACGATCTCGCCCCCACCTGCATGATCTGGTTTACCGATCTGGAATGTGACAGGTTTCCAGAGGAGCCCGCCTTTCCCGTCCTCTGGCTCGCGGAACAGCCGAACGGGACAACGCCCCCCTTTGGGGAAACAGGGTATCTCAAAGAACGTCCATCCGCCTAGCGACACAGGAGCAACGCCATGCATATTGAATGGAACATCACCAAGCGGCGCGGCAACATCCGTCCTGTTCTTCATTACACGGTAACGCTTGAGGAACACGAACGGGAGTTGGCACTGCCGTTCATCCGCGTCGTTTCGACCATCCCGGAGCCGCCTGACTCGTGGCAAGAGTTCTGCTATCCGGGGCAGCACGAACGTGCGGAGAATCCGGCATCCGGCAAAACTTATGATCTGGAAATCCCTTCCCACAAAGGACGCCTCTGGAAACAGAGCTTGCGCCTTCCTTGGCGCGAAGAAAACGACTATCCCGAAGTCGAACAATCATTCAAAAAATTGCGCGACGCTTTCGAAGCGGAATTGAAAGCGGCCTACGGAAGTCTGCCAATGGATGAATCCAACTCTCTTGAAACCAGCTTTGACGCTCGCCGTTTCATCGCACCTGGAATTCTCGCGGAACGTTTTCTCATGCTCGCCAGAAACGCCAAGGCGTCCTGAACCGGGTAGCATTCGGAAGGCATCTTGTTCTTATTCCATTAGGCGAACTTGGCTCCTTTTGAGGGTTAAAGTTTGGCCCCCGGTGGCA
>OGRO01001319.1_pt1 | contig 21544 bp, 20 predicted proteins | sample 1553451 | NCBI WGS metagenome assembly OGRO01 (sample SAMEA2580021, study PRJEB22360) | human gut metagenome
TTGTATATAGAAATGTGCTTCAAGGTATGGGAGAATCATTTGTACCAATGATGGCCGGTTTCTTTGAATTAGCTGCAAGAGCTACAGTAGCTTTTACATTACCAAAAGTTATAGGTTTTACAGGTATATGTTTATCTGATCCAATTGCATGGATATCAGCAGCAGTACCACTTATGTTGACTTATTATATAAAAATGAAAAAAATAGATAAACGAAATAATTTAAAAGAAGAGGTAGAAGTAGCTCAAGAATTATAATAAAAAATAGCACTGGATAGATAAAATCTGTCTAGTGCTATTTTTTATTATTTTTTATTTTATTATACATAGTAAGTTATATTGACTTAAGATTAATCGAAAATAATCGAATAATAACACAAGATAGCAAATATATACGATTAAATGATTGAACTTTTAAATAATATTTTATAAAATATTATTTAGCAAATATTTACTATAATAGAGGGTGAAACTATGAATTTTAAAAATGGGATTTTAGCAGTTTTAGTATCGGTATTTTTTATAATTACTCTAACTAATATATCTGAAGCACAAGAACATATAAATTTTAAACATATAACTATAGAAAATGGACTATCACAATCGAATGCCCAAACTATATACCAAGATAGTAATGGGTATATATGGATAGGTACTAACGAAGGTTTAAATAGATACAATGGGTTTGAGATGAAGGTATATAAATCAGATAAAGATAAAAAAAATACAATAATTAATAACTATATTCTAAGTATTCAAGAGGATAATGAAAAAAATCTTTGGGTTGGAACAAATAAGGGTATAAGTAAAATAAATTTAGAAACAGAAGAAATTACAAACTATGAGCATGATGAAGATGGAAATACTTTTTTTAAAGTAAGAAGTATTTTATTAACAAAAAGAGGAACGGTTTTAGTAATAACACAAGATAATGTATATATGTATGATAGAGAATTCGACAAGTTCAAAGTATCTTTAAGCGAAGAAGATGTATTCAGCAAGGAAGATGTAATGGACATTGAAGAAGATAATTTTCATAATATATGGATAGGAACTGACAAAAGTTTAATTAAAATGGATAGAGGAACTATGAAAATCACCCAATATATTTCTCATGAGAATGTCGAAACATTAAAAGACGACAGAATAAATTCTATTTTAATTGATGATGAAAACAATCTATGGGTCTCGACCAATAACAACGGATTAATAAAAATACTTGTTAAAAATGGTGAAACACATAAGGTCATTAGGTACTACCATGATGCAAATGACGATACAACAATACCTTCTAACACCACAAAATCAATAATACAAGATGAAAATGGGATGATATGGATAGGTACGGATTCAGGTCTTTGTAAATACTTAGGTGATAATAAGTTTTATACATATCATAATAATTACGACTCTAATAGTTTATTAGATGACAATGTATATTCACTGATGCAAGATAGTACAGGATTAATATGGGTAGGAACATATACAGGAATTAGTATATTTAATCCAAATAATAAAATAATTCAATATAAAAGCGATCCATTAAATAAAAATTCTTTAAGCTCAAATGTAATACAAGGTGTATATGAAGATGAAGATGGCCTAATATGGGTAGGTACAAGAGATAAAGGTCTTAATATTATGGATAGAGAAAACAATAAATATATTAAGATTTCGGCAGGAGAAGGGACTTATGATATAACAAGCAACTTGATACGTGTTATCCAAGGTAGTGGAGATACTGTATGGGTTGGAACGGATTATGGACTAAACCAGATAAATAGAAAGACAATGAAAGTCAAAAAATACACCATGAATAATGGGCTGACAAGTGATATGATAGAATCCTTGTTAATCGATAGTCGAGGGTATTTATGGATAGGTACTCAAGATGGTATAAGTATTTTAGATATAAAAACTGAGAAGATAGTAACAGTTGATAAAATGATAGATACTCTTAACAAGACTATTAAAGAAAAAGTCGGTGACGCTCATATACAAGAAATTTTTGAAGATAAAGATGGAGTATATTGGCTTGGAACTTATACAGCTGGTTCTATGATAAAAATAGATGTAAATCAAGACAAGATAAAAGTCTTTAAACTATTTGACCATGAAACTAAGGAAGAAATAAATACAATAAAATGTATAGCCGAGGGCAATGACAATATATTATGGATTGGTACAAGTGATGGTCTAGTTAAATTTTATAAATCTAATGGAACGTCTATAAAATATACTGACGAAGATGGTCTTAGTAACAATACTGTTTATGGAGTGTTAATTGATGATGATGGTAATCCATGGGCAAGTACAAATAAAGGAATTTCAAAGTTTGATTTAAAAACTAATGAATTTAGAAATTTAAGTACGGCTGAAGGATTACAAAGCAATGAATTCAATGATAAATCAGAGTATAAGACGAAAGACGGTGAGTTTATATTTGGTGGGATAAAAGGTTTAAATATTTTTAACCCAGCAGACGAAGAAGCCATGTTCTCATATTACGAACCAACAATCACATTTGAGAGTTTTATGGTAGATGGAGAAAAATATAAAAATATAGATAATTTACAATTTAAATATGATCAAAATGATTTAAAAATATCTTATTTTATACCACAATACAGAAATAACAACTTAAAATTTTATTATAAATTAGAAGGTGTTATGGATGAATGGACATCTACAAGTAATAACCAAGTTTTATTTAATAAGCTGGACCCAGGAAAATACACTTTTAAAATAAAAGCGAGAAACCAAAAAGGTGTAATGGGAGAAGAGTATAAAGTTACATTTACTATAAAACCACCACTTTGGAAAAGTAAAGGTGCAATAATATCTTATATTGTAATGATAATAATGCTAGTCTGCTACAATAGTACAAAAGTTAAAAGATTAGATAATTTAGTAGCTGTTAGAACAGAAGCACTTAGCAATGAGATGGAAACGAACAAACAGCTATTTGATAAAATTATAGAGGTAGAGAGAAATAAAAATAATTACTTTATAAATTTATCTCATGAGCTTAGAACACCATTAAATGTGATAAGTTCAGTAGAACAATTGATAACTAATTTAAATAAATCGCCAAAAGGAATATCAAGAGAAAAGATAGATGAGTATATGGTTGTTATGAATAAAAATATTAAGAGATTACTAAACTTAATTAACAACATAATAGATACTACTAAAATTGAAAATGGAAAATATAAAATAAATATTCAAGAAGAAGATATAGTATATATAGTTGAAGAATCAGCACTTAGTCTTAAAGATGCAATAGAATCAATGGGATTAAATTTAATTATAGATACTAATACAGAAGAAAAAATCATAAAATGCGATAGAAATGAAATAGAGCGTTGTATTATAAACTTACTGAGCAATGCAGCTAAATTTACTCCAGTAGGTGGAGATATAAAAGTAGATATTCTTGATTTAGGAGACAAAGTAAAAATAATAGTTGAAGATACTGGAATCGGAATAGAAGAAAAATATCATGCAGCAATATTTGATAGATTTAATCAAATAGTAGACGAGCACACTGAAGTAAAAGGTGGAAGTGGTCTAGGTCTTACTATAACAAAACATATAATCGATATGCACAATGGAGAAATATATGTTGAAAGTGAAGTAAATAAAGGAACTAAATTTACAATTATATTACCAGTTGATGATAGCATAGATGAAAATATCATTATATAAATAGATATATTTTGTAAAGAAATATATATAAATAGCCTATATTTGTATACGAAAACAACAATTATCGTATCGAATATGGGCTATTCTTGTATACAAGTAAGGATTGTATAGAAATATATAATGTCGCATTTGGAGGTAAAATATGGTAAAATAATTGAAACGGCTATTTCAACAGGAGGTTGCTATGAACAGAAATTTAATAACAGCGTTGATTTTGGCATCGGGTTTTTTACTGACATCTGAGCAAGAAAAGGATCAATATAAACCACAGCTACCAAATTTCAAAGATATACTAGAAGTAAAACATTCTATAAAAGGAAGAATAAGAATACAATGTAAGGTATTAAAGGGAAATCAGCAGGGAGAGCAAGCATTATTAAACACTTTTTCACAGATACCGGGGATAATAGATATATCTGTGAATCCTTGTATTGGAACAGTAATTATAAAATATAATGAAGAAACAATCCAGCCAATGCTTATTATAGGAATAATACTAAAGGTATTAGGATTAGAAGATGAAGCTCATAATGAAAACAAATCTTTAATAACAAGAGAAAGTGCAAATATAGTAGAGAGTTTAAGTCATACAATATATGAAAAGACTAGTGGCGTATTAGATTTAAAATCATCAGTAATGCTACTTCTTTGTGTATATGCAGTGTATGATATTAAAACTAGACCAGGCCTTAGACCTGCTGGGTTTACATGCTTATGGTGGTTATACTCGCTTATCACAAGATAATATTAATCAGCTGAGAAAGGAAGCGCTAATAAAATGAATATAAAAAATCACATAATTAAACATTTTATAAAATTTAAAGTAGTACATTCAATACCGGGGAGATTGAGACTTAAAGTAAGTAATGCATCTAAAATACCACAAGAGGCAAAAGAATATGATAAATATGTAGTACAGGGATTAAAAATGCTAGAGGGTATAACAGACGTAGAGTTTAATTATATAACTGGAAGCGTAGTTATAAATTATGATACGAAAAAGACTTACGAAGAAAAAATTATAAAATGGATAAATAAAGTAATAGATATAGTTCTAGGTGACTTCAAGTTGATTGAAGAAAACGGACAAGACAATATTGAATTTGTGATAGATACTTTAGAGCAGAAATTAAATGAAGCAATAAAAACAATATAATAAATAATAAAAATGGGGTGATAGCAAGTGTTTGGACAAAAAAAGGACTTATTTGAGCTAAATATAGTCCATTCATTGCCGGGGAGAATTCGTTTAAATTGTAAGGCTATCGGATATCTTAAAGAATTTAATGAAGAAATCTTACAAGATATAATGGATTTAGGATTTATAAAAAAAGTAACAATAAATAATATTCAAATAGATAAAAAGAACACAGCAGGAAACATTGAAATATATAGACCATCAATGAGCACAAAATTATATGATTATAAAGAAGAATATAAAATAACAGATTCTATAGAATACATAGGAGCTCAAGAAACATATTTAAAAGGTGAAAACTTAGCCATTTCAAATCAAGGAGGAATAATAGAGTTTTCCATAATAGTGAATGATTTAGGTAAAATAAAATACAATGAAAATGAGAGCCTAAAAGTTAATGGAACATTATTAAAGCAAGTTGCTGTAAGAGATTTAGACTATCAAGTAAAATTTGATTTAATAATAGAGCTGCAAAACAACTTAAAATTAAAAACAAAAATAACATTAGATTTGCCAACAGGCAATATACTAGAAAATGGAATAGAAACATTAGAAGAAAGCAATATGAAAACAGTATTTAAGAGAATATAAAAATTTTATAAAAATACTTGCCAAAATTCAAAACCCATTATATAATATTACTTATGAAGTTAACCTTTGTATGGAAAGTAATTCAATAAAAAGCTATGAACCTCGTCAGGTCCGGAAGGAAGCAGCGATAAATGGTAAAATTTATGTGAGTTGCTTTCCATAGAGAGGTTAACTTGGGTTATAGGAGGAAAATATGGCATATACTGCTTTATATAGAAAATTTAGACCTAAAAATTTTAATGAAATGGTAGGTCAGGAACATATAACAAAAACTCTAAAAAATCAAATAATTGCAAATAGAGTAGGACATGCATACTTATTTAGCGGTGGAAGAGGCACAGGTAAAACATCAGCTGCTAAAATTATGGCAAGGGCAATAAATTGCTTACATCCAAAAGAGGATGGAGAACCTTGTAACGAGTGCGAAATCTGCAAAGCAATATTGGAAGGCTCTTTAACTGATGTTGTTGAAATGGATGCAGCTTCAAATAATAGTGTTGAAGATGTAAGAGCAATTAGAGATGAAGTAAATTTTTTACCAACAGTTGCAAAATATAGAGTATATATTATAGATGAGGTTCACATGTTATCAACAGGTGCATTTAATGCATTATTAAAAACACTTGAAGAACCACCAGAGCATGTTAAATTTATTCTAGCCACAACAGAACCACAAAAGATACCAGCAACAATACTTTCAAGATGTCAAAGATTTGATTTTAAGAGAATTACAGTTGAAAATATTGCAAAAAGATTAAAAATAATATCACAAGAAAGTAATATAGATATAACTAATTCAGCTCTTCAAATGATAGCCGTTTTAGCTGAAGGAGCTTTAAGAGATGGAATAAGTATATTAGAAAGATGTAGCCAAGATACAGAAGGCACAATAGATGAAAACAAGATTAGAGAACTTGTTGGAATGCCAAAACTTGAATTAGTAAAAGAAATTACACAAAATTTAATTGAAGAAGAACCAGAAAAATCAATAGATGTTACAGATACTGTTATTGGAGAAGGCAAGGATTTAGATAATTTCTTATGGGAAGTTATAAAGTATATAAAAGATATATTAATTTACAAAACAACAAAGAAGTTGGAATTATATAGCAAAGAAGACATAGAATTTATAAGCAGTTTAGCAGATAAAGCTATAAAAGAAAAGCTATTGGAACTAATATATGAATTATCCGAACTTGCAAATAACATGAAAATATCTAATCAAAAAAATATTATTTTTCAAGCAGGAATTATAAAAGCTTGTATGCATATTGTAGAAAAACAGCATACGGTAGAATATATACAAACAGCACCTAAGCCAATTACAAACAATACAAAAAAGGAGCAAACAATTACTAAAACAGTACAACAGGAAAAAACAAGTCCAGCAATGAAAACAAGTCCAGTTCAAAATACGGGCAAATATGTACCATACTGGCAAAATGTTTTAGACAAAATTAGACAAGGTGGAAAAATGACAATATATGCAAATCTTATTGGAACAAAAGGTGTTTTAGTAAATGATTTAATTGTAGGCATTGAATTTCCAGGTAAGGTTACTGAGTTTGCTAAGAAAGTTTTAGAAGAGCATGAAAATAAAACTTTAATAGAAAAAATAGTTTCAATGGAACAAGGAAAACCAATGCAAATAAAAATTCTAGATAAAAATGCAGATAGCCAACCCACAAAAAAACAAGGAATAGAGGGCTTTGCTGAAGAACAGGACATAACATTTAATGTTATAGATGAGTAAGAATAATAAAGGAAAGGATTGATAAGAATATGTCAAAAAGAGGAGGATTCCCAGGAATGGGAGGATTTGGTGGAATGAACATCAACCAATTAATGAAGGAAGCTAAAAAAATGCAAGCAAATATGGAAAAGTCACAAGAGGAGCTACAAGCAAAAGAATTTGAATCATCAGCAGGTGGAGGAGCTGTTACTGTTAAAGTATCAGGTTCAAAACAAATACTTGAGTTAAAAATAAACAAAGACGTTGTAGATCCAGATGATGTTGAAATGTTACAAGACTTAATTATAACTTGCATAAATGATGCAACAAGAAAAGTTGACAGTGCACAAACAGCCGAGTTTGGAAAGTATAATATTCCAGGGTTAATGTAGGAGGAAAACAGTGTCATACTATTCACCAACTATTGAAAGATTAATAGAAAATTTTGAAAAATTACCAAGTATAGGACATAAAACAGCAACAAGATTAGCTTTTTATATGTTAAACTTAAATGAAGAAGGAATTAACGAATTTATAAATTCAATAACAGAAGCTAAGAAAAAGCTAAAATATTGTTCAAAATGCTTTAATATAACAGATACAGATCCATGCCCAATATGTTCAAATCCAAAGAGAGACCAAAGGATTATATGTGTTGTAGAAGATGTAAAAGATGTTGCTGCTATGGAAAGAACCCACGAATTCAAAGGGGTTTACCATGTATTACATGGTTCAATATCTCCAATGAATGGAGTAGGACCTGAAGACATCAAAATAAAAGAACTTCTTGAAAGACTAAAGGATATAGATGTAAAAGAAATAATAATTGCAACAAACCCAAGAGTAGAAGGGGAAGCAACAGCTATATATTTATCAAAATTAATAAAACCAATAGGGATAAAAGTAACTAGAATTGCACATGGAATTCCTGTTGGAGGAGATTTAGAATATACAGACGAAGTTACTTTAAGCAAGGCTTTAGAAGGCAGAAGAGAATTATAAAAAATTCACCCCATATATGAGGTGAATTTTTGTTATCCCAATAAAGTCTCACAAATATCTTTTGTAGAATTTTTTTTGGCAATTAATCTAGCTTTAATCTTCATGTTTTGTAATTTTTGAGGTGAGCTAAAAACATCTAATAAAATTGTTTTTATATCATCTTTATTTCGTATCCAAATTCCAGCACCACTTTTTTCAATAAATTCAGCATTTTCTTCTTCTTGACCAGGAAGTGGATCAATAATTATAAGTGGCAATCCAGAAGCTAAACTTTCAGTGGTTGTAAGACCGCCAGGCTTTGTAATTACTAGGTCAGAAACACTCATTAATTCAGGGACTTGGTTAGTAAATGATAAAATTTTTACAGTATTTTGAGACTGAGTTTCTTCAACAAGGGTATCAAAGCGTTCTTTCATTTTCTCATTTCTACCTGCAACTGCAATAACTTGCAACTCAGGGAAATTATCAATAATTGCTTTTAATCTATTAAAAGTTTTATCCTTTCCAAAACCAAATTCTCCTCCTGCAAAGAACAAAATAGTTTTTTTATCTATACTTAAATTATATCCTTGCAAAATTTTAGGTTTATTATAATTTAATAAAAATCTATTAGATAGAGGAATTCCAGTTGCATAAATTTTACGGCTTTCAACACCTCTTTTGATTAATTCATCTTTCATACCTTCATGAGCTACAAAGTAATAGTCAACAAATTCATTATTTACAATCCATTGATTATGAGGTGCATAGTCAGTCATAATAGTTGCAAGTTTACAATTAATTTTGTGTTTGCCTTTTAATATTGCACACATTTGGCTACTAAACGGATGAGTTGAAATAATTAAATCTGGTTTGTATTCTTGAATTAATTTATCGAGCTTAATAGCCATTATTCTGTTTATAGAGTTACTAACTTTTGCAAGACCTCCATTTTCAGAACCATAATAAAGCTGTTTCCATATCCAACGAGCATTTTTTGAAAAATCAACATAAGCCTTAGTAGTAACTTTATTAAACAATTTATTTATATATTCAATACAATCAACTACTTCGATTTCAGTATCGTTGTAGTGATTTTCTATATAATCCTTAATGCTTCTTGCAGCAGATAAATGTCCTCCGCCATAAGAACCGTAAAAAATTAAAATTTTCTTCATAAATTTCACCATAAATATTATACCATAAATTTTGTAAAAAAAAGAATATTTTAAAAATTTTAGGTAAAAATAAATGTAACAATTTATGAATTTAAGAGGAAAGTTATGAAAAAAATATTTGTATTAACGGCAATTTTGCTTGCTTTAATAGTTTTTATAGCCTTTTTTAACACAAACGAAGAATTTGCACAAAATGGAAGTCAAACCTCAGACATTCAACTTTTAGCAAGGGCAATAAATGGAGAGGCAAGAGGAGAAGATTATGAGGGACAAGTTGCAGTTGGAGCTGTAATCTTAAACCGTGTAAAACACCCAGATTTTCCAAATACAATAGCAGGTGTAATATACGAACCAGGTGCATTTACAGCAGTTTCAGATGGGCAGATAAATCATCCAATAGATGAAAGTTCAACAGTATATAAAGCAGCAAGAGATGCTATGAATGGTTGGGATCCAACAAATGGATGTGTTTATTATTTTAACCCTAATACTGCAACGAATAAATGGATATGGTCAAAAACAATAGTAAAAACAATAGGAAAACACAATTTTTGTAAATAAAATTTACAATGGGAGGATTTATGAAAAATAATATTTTAAAAACAATGAAGAAAAATTACATGTATGGTATAGCAATAATTCTAATAGTTGCAATTATTGTAATGGCAGTATTACTATATAATCAAAGAAACAAATATGTTATTGCAACGGAAAATAGCTATAATTTAGCCTTATATGAGTTGATAGATTATATAAATGATACTGAAAATTATTTGGCAAAATCAACTATTTCGAGTTCTTCTGAAAAAGCATCAGAAACATTGATGCATATATGGAGAGAGGCAAATTTAGCTCAAGTATATTTAGCTCAACTTCCAATATCAACAAATGAATTATCTAATACTGCTAGATTTTTAAATCAAGTAAGTGATTATAGCCACAGTTTGGCTAAAAAAACAATAGATGGAGAGGATTTATCACAGGAAGAATTAGACAACTTAAAAAAATTACATGAATATTCAACAAATTTGCACAATACACTAGAGCAATTATCGGCAGATATGTCAAGTGGAAGAATTAGCTGGAAAGAGCTTACAAAGGATGTAGATACAACATTTGCACAACAGGTTGATAATCTATCAGCAACAAGCTTTAGCAACATTGATGAAAATTTTGGCGAATATGAAGGATTAATTTATGATGGGGCTTATTCTGAGCATATAGAAAGTAGCGAGAAAAAAGGATTAGTTGGAGAAGAAGTAAGCGAAGAAGAAGCCAAACAAAAGGCAATAAGCTTTATAGGGCAAGACAGAGTAGAAGAAATAAAATCTAATGGATTAATTCAAAATGGCAATATTGTAGTTTATGATTTTACAATTACAATAAAAAATGAGGATAAAAATAATCCACTTACAATATCTGTATCTAAAAAAGGTGCACACATTGTAGTTGCAAATCATAATCGTGAAATTGCAGAAGAAAAAATTCGGAATAGATGAGGCAAATGAAATTGGTAAAAATTTCTTAAATAATTTAGGTATACCAAATATGAAGCCAACTTATTATTTGAAACAAGGTGGAGCTGTAACAATAAACTATGCTTATGAACAAGAAAATGTTACAATTTATCCAGATTTGATTAAAGTAAAAATTGCATTAGATAATGGCGAAATTTTAGGAATGGAAACTAGTGGATATTTGAATAATCATACTGAAAGGACAATAGAAGAACCAACAATTTCAATGGATGAGGCAAAATCAAAACTAAATAAAAACTTAGAAATTACAAGCGAAGGACTTGCAATAATACCAACAGAGTGGAGAACGGAAATTTTCTGTTATGAGTTTAAAGGAAAAGTTGATAACACAGATTTTCTTGTGTATATTAATGCAAAAACAGGAAGAGAAGAAAATATATTAGTTATTATAAATACTCCAGATGGAATATTAACTCAGTAATGTTTTGATTAGAAAAAATTTCAAGTGTATTTTACAAGAAATTGTGTAAACTAATCTTAAGAAAAGTGAAATTTCATTTTTCTTAAAGGAGGATACTGATGTCTGGAAACAAAAACTTAATGTCTGAAAATTTAAAGGAAGAAATAGCAAAAGAATTAGGAGTATATGACGAAGTAAAAAAGGATGGCGGTTGGGGCAATGTATCTAGCAAACAATGTGGCTCAATGGTGGCAAAGGCAATAGAAATTGCGAACAGGAAAGTATAGGGAAAAGACTTAAGGATAGTCAAAATAGGAACCCTTAGGGGTTTCTATTTTTTAGCAAAAATTGACTAAAAAAAGGGTTGATTATTTGCGTTTTTTGTTATATAATAGGGCAGAAAATTGGAGGTATATTATGTTTTTTAAAAACGTTATGATAAATTTAAAAAAATATTCATTTTTATTACAACAATTAGTATCAAGAGATTTTAAAGTAAAGTACAAAAGGTCTGTTTTAGGAATTGTTTGGAGTTTATTGTATCCTATTTTAACAATGGTGGTTATGGCTATAGTATTTTCAAATGTGTTTAAATTTAGTACGCCAGGAGTAAGTTATTTGGCATATTTACTTTCTGGGTTAATTATGTTTAATTATTTTAGTGAGGCGTCAAATTTATCTATGAGTTCAGTAGTTGGAAATTTTGGGCTTTTAAATAAAATATATATACCAAAATACATATTCCCGTTATCTAAGTGTTTATTTGTGGGAATTAACTTTTTACTTACATTGGTTCCATTATATATTGTACTTTTTGCAACAGGAACTGGAGTTAATTGGTATCACTTGTTTTTACCTTATTCATATTTATGCTTATTCATGTTTACTTTAGGAATGGGTTTTATATTGTCAGCAGTATCAGTGTTTTTAAGAGATATGTTTTACATATATGGAATTATAATAATGATGTGGACATATTTAACACCAATTATGTATGATATAAATTTAATTTCAGCTAATTTACAACCATGGCTTAAACTAAATCCTTTATATCACTATATTAATTTTGCAAGAGAAATTATACTTTATGGCAGAATGCCTCAACCTTTTACTTGGGTTACTTGCTTAGTGTCATCAGTAGCTGTATTATTAATTGGGGTAATTGTATTTAAAAAGACTCAAGATAAATTTATTTATTATGTATAATAGGAGGAAATATGATAAAAGTAGATAATGTCTCAATGAGATTTAATTTAGGAATTGAAAAGAATTTTTCATTAAAATTGTTCTTCATAAATCTATTTAAAACCAAAAAAAAGAAACCTAAAAAAGAAGAGTTCTGGGCATTGAAGGATGTTTCTTTTGAAGTGGAAAAAGGTGAAGTAATAGGGTTTATTGGAAGCAATGGTGCAGGTAAATCAACAATGCTTAAAGTAATTGCTGGAGTTATGAAGCCTACAACAGGAAAAGTTACAGTAAATGGAAATATTTGCCCAATGATTGAACTTGGGGCAGGTTTTGATATGGAATTAACTGCAAGAGAAAATATATACTTAAATGGAGCAGTACTTGGATATTCAAAAGATTTTATCGAGCAAAAATTTGATGAAATTGTTGAATTCTCAGAATTAAAAGAATTTTTAGATGTTCCAGTAAGAAACTTTTCATCAGGTATGACAGCTCGTTTAGCATTTTCAATAGCAACAGTTGTTGATCCAGAGATACTAATTGTAGACGAAATATTGTCAGTAGGAGATATTGCTTTCCAAAAGAAGAGTGAAGCAAAAATGAAAAGTATGATAGGCGGAGGAACAACAGTTCTTTTCGTATCACATTCTTTAGCTCAAATAGAAAAAATATGTAATAGAGTTGTATGGCTAGACCATGGCAAAGTTGTTAAAATTGGAGACGCTAAAGAGATTTGCCAAGAATATTACGACAGCCAATTAAAATAAAGAAAGGAATTTTAATGAGTTCTAAAATTCAAAAAATTAAAGATTACTACAAAGATAATGGATTTAAAGAAACAGTAAAAAAAGTATATAGAGTAGCATCTTTTAAATTAAAAGTAAAAAATCCAAGTAAATCAAATACTGTTTACAAACTGTCTAAAAAGGAAGAACAGCAAATAACAAAAAAGACAGAAAAGAAAGTATATATTTTTACTAACATTCCATATTTTGATGTAGGAGGAGGACAAAGAGCAGCACAGCTTGCGAAAACCTTTAATAATATGGGATATTTAGTTGAATACTATTATGCATTTAACTCAAGTGAAACAGTTAAACACTCAATGTTATTACCAGTTACAGTACATAAAAAAATCACAAAAATTAACAATGATGAATTTGCAAGTAAAATTGATAAAAATAGTATTTTCATTTTTGAAGCACCAATGGAAATGTTTTTACCTTATCTTAACATTGCAGTTGAAAGGAAAAGTAAGATTATTTATGAAAATATAGATAATTGGGAAACTTCTCTTGGAAATATGTTTTTTTCAGAAAAAGCATTAAGAGAATTCTTAGAAAAATCAACAGTTTTAGTGGGAACTGCAAAATTATTGGTAGAGCAATTAAAGGATTATTTAAAAAAATATCAAATTCCAGAAAAGAAAATAATGTATCTACCAAATGCTGTAGACTCAGATTTATTTGAACCACGAAAAAAATATGAAAAACCACAAGACCTAGTTACAGGTTCTAAAACACTTATTTATTATGGCTCACTTTGGGGAAGTTGGTTTGACTGGGAATTAATAGAAAAAGTTGCCAAATCTTGCAAAGATATATCAATTAATTTAATTGGTGATTATGCAGGAATAATGGAAATAGTAAAAAAAATGCCTGATAATATACACTTTTTAGGCTTGAAAAAACAAACAGATTTGCCAAGCTATTTATATTATTCAGATTACGCAATATTACCATTTAAACCAGATGAAATTGGAAAATATGTATCACCACTTAAGCTATTTGAGTATATAGCAATGAACAAACCTGTTATTGCTACAACATTAGAGGATATTGTGCAATACGAAAATGTATATAGTTCAAATAATAGCAAAGACTGGATAAATTGGATTAATAATGGTTTAGATTTTGATATTGAGGCAAGAAATAACTTTATATCAAATAATGACTGGTATTCAAGAATTTCAAAAATGATAGATAGCCTAGAAACAAGCAAAAAGTGCGATTTAGAGTTTTATGATAATATTTCTATTATAATATTAAACTATAATAATATAAATGTTATTGAGAACTGTATTGATTCAATATTAAGGTATAATGAACGATACAAAGTAGAAATAGTAGTTGTAGATAATCAAAGTCAAGATGGCTCTTACGAAATGCTAGAGCAAAAGTATAATGGAAAAATCAAGCTACTTAAAAATTCAAAAAATGGCTGCTCATCAGGTAGAAACTTGGGTGTAAAAAATGCAACAAAGGATTATATAATGTTTTTAGATAGTGACCAATGGATTTTGCATAAGTATTGGTTAGAACCATATATAGAAATTTTAAACAAAAATACAAAAATAGGAGCTTTAGGCTGGGCAGCAGGTTGGTTTAATAAGGAAGGATATTCGTATCATGTTGTAGATAGTTTCCCTTACAAATACATGCCACCAATAGGACTTTATAGATGTGATATTGGATATTTAGGCACAGGTGGAATGATATTAAAAAGGGAGTTATTCAATAAAATAGATGGCTTTGATTTACATTATGATCCAACATGTTATGAGGATACAGATTTATCCTTAAAGGTTAGAAATGAAGGCCTAGAAATTGCATATACTACATATTTAGGTGTAGGACATCTTCCACATCAAACAACAAAAAGTGGAAGTAAAGAACATGATAAGTTAATAAAAAGTAAAGGAGACTATTTCATTCAAAAATGGAAAAAAATTAATCCTAAGCTTTTAAAATATATAAAATAGAAAGAGGTAAAAAATATGTTTAAAGACAAAGTATTATTAATTACAGGTGGAACAGGTTCATTTGGAAATGCTGTTCTAAAAAGATTTTTAGATTCAGATTTAAAGGAAATAAGAATTTTTTCAAGAGACGAGAAAAAACAAGATGACATGAGAAAGAAATACAACAATGACAAATTAAAATTTTACATAGGAGATGTAAGAGATGCACATAGTGTACAAGAAGCAATGAAAGGAGTAGACTATGTATTCCACGCAGCAGCATTAAAACAAGTACCATCTTGCGAATTCTTCCCATTACAAGCAGTTCAAACAAATATAATAGGAACAGGAAATGTTCTAGATGCTGCAATAGAAAATAAAGTTAAAAAAGTTATAGTATTAAGCACAGATAAAGCAGCATATCCAATAAATGCAATGGGAATGAGCAAAGCTTTAATGGAAAAAGTTGCAGTTGCAAAAGGAAGAAATGTTGGAGAAAATGGAACTATAATATGTAGAACAAGATATGGAAACGTAATGGGTTCAAGAGGTTCTGTAATCCCACTATTTAGAAAACAAATTAAAGAAGGTAATCCATTAACAATTACAAATCCTGAAATGACAAGATTTATGATGACATTAAATGACGCTGTAGACCTAGTTATATATGCATTTGAACATGGAAAACAGGGAGACTTATTTGTACAAAAAGCACCAGCAGCAACAATAGAAACATTAGCACAAGCAGTTTGCAAAATGGAAAATGTAGAAGAAAACATTAAACATATAGGTACAAGGCATGGAGAAAAATTATATGAAGTTTTAGTTACAAAAGAAGAAATGTTAAATGCAGAAGATTTAGGAGATTATTTTAGAGTTCCAGCAGATAATAGAGACTTAAATTACAATAAATACGAAATACATGGAAATGAGAAAATAAATGAAATGCAAGAATACACATCACATAATACACAAAGATTAGATGTAGACGGAATGATAAAATTATTAATAAAGATGGGGGAAATTGAAGAATGAGAATTTTAGTCCTTGGATCAGAAGGAATGTTAGGACATGTAGTAAAAAGATATTTTGAAAATAAAGGACATGAAGTATATGCAACAAGTAGAGATAAAAATGATATAAACTATTTTGACCTTACAGATAATATAAAAAATATTGATGAAATAGTAAATAGAATAAAACCACAAGTTGTAATAAACTGTATAGGTTTATTAAACAAAGTTGCTGAAGAAAATCAGGCTTTGGCAGTTTTAATAAATAGTTATTTACCACATTACATGGATGAACTATCAGCTAAACAAAATTTTAAATTTATCCATGTAAGTACAGACTGCGTTTTTGATGGAAAAAAAGGTCAATATCATGTAGATAGTTTTAAAGACGCTTATAGCTTTTATGGCCAGTCAAAAGCATTAGGTGAATTAAACAACAATAGAAGTGTAACACTAAGAACATCTATAGTTGGACCTGATGAAAATCCAAAGGGAATTGGATTATTTCAATGGTTCATGAGCCAAGATGGAGAAACAAAAGGTTATTCAAAAGTAATATGGACAGGAATAACTACTATTCAATTTGCAAAATGTATGGAAGAAGCCATTAATAAAGACTTAACAGGCTTATATCATGCAGTAAATGGTGAAGAAATAGCAAAAGCAGATTTATTAAGACTATTTGCAAAATATTTCAAACCATCAACAAAAGTTATAGATGATGACAGTTATGTTTCAGATAAAAGTCTTGCACTAAGAGAAAATGATTACAGATTTAATATTCCAAGTTATGAAGAAATGGTAAAAGAAATGAGAGAATGGGTAATAGAAAACAAAGACTTATACCCAAATCTACTAAATAAAATGGAGGATTAGTATGAAGGTAATGACAATAGTAGGCACAAGACCAGAAATAATAAAACTAGCTTGTGTAATAGAAGAATTAGATAAATATACAGAACATATTTTTGTACATACTGGGCAAAACTATGATTATGAATTAAATGAGATATTTTTTGATGGAATGAAAATAAGAAAACCTGATATATATATGAATGCAGCAGGAGAAACAGCAGCAGAAACAATAGGAAACACAATAAGTATATCAGATAAATTAATTAAAGAACATAAGCCTGATGCTATACTTCTATATGGAGATACAAACTCATGCTTAGCCGTTATCTCAGCAAAAAGAAACAAAGTACCAGTATTCCACATGGAAGCTGGAAATAGATGCTTTGACCAAAGAGTTCCAGAAGAAATAAATAGAAAAATAATAGACCACTCAAGTGATATTAATATGACAATAACAGAACATGCAAGAAGATACTTAATACAAGAAGGTATAAGACCAGAAACAATAATAAAAATTGGTTCAAGTATGAAAGAAGTATTAAGAAAAAATGCTAAAACAATAGAAGAGAGTAAGGTATTAGAAACACTTGGAATAGAAAAAGGAAAATATTTTGTACTAAGTACACATAGAGAAGAAAATGTAGACAACCCTAAGAACTTTGAAAATTTATTAAATTCAATAAATGAAATTGCAAACACATATAAAATGCCAATAATATTCTCAGCACATCCAAGAACAAGAAAAAAGATAGAAAGTTTGAATTTCAAATTTAATGATTTAGTAAAATATATGAAACCGCTAGGATTTGCAGACTATAACAAACTACAACAAAACGCATTTTGCGTAATATCTGATAGTGGAACAATAACAGAAGAATCATCAATACTAGGCTTTCCAGCAATAACAGTAAGACAAGCACATGAAAGACCAGAAGGTATGGATGAAGGAACACTTATAATGAGTGGATTAGAAAGTAAAGATATAATAACAGCTATAAATGTTGTAACAAGTCAAAAAGAAAAAATGCACATTGTAAATGACTATGATGCAGACCATGTTGCAGCAAAAGTTGTAAGAATAATATTGAGCTATACAGACTACATAAATAGAACAGTATGGAAAAAATATTAATAAGGAGATAATATATGGATTTATCAGTAATTATTCCTATATATAATCATGAACAATATATTAAAAAATGCTTGGAAACAATATTAGAAGATTTTCCAAGTAATTCAGAGATAATAATCATAGATGATGTATGTACTGACAAGTCAATAGAAATAATTGAAAATTTACATTCACCATATATAAAAATTCTGCACAATGAAAAAAACATGGGATGTGCATATAACCTTAACAAAGGAATTGAGGCTGCACAAGGTAAATATATAGGAATTAATTATTCTGATGATTTTGTTGAAAAAGGCTTTTATAAGAAAATGCTTGATACTGCAATAGAGCAAGATGCAGACGTAGTATGTGCTAACATAGCAGATTATGACGAAAAAAATGAAACTATTTCCTATAATGATATTACAGTAGGAAATCTTTATTATGGGATAAATAAAGAAAAAATACAATTACAAGAAACCCCTTACCAAGTACCAGCGGGATTTTTGCTAGGCCATTGGACAGCATCTTCTGCTAGCACTAAAATTATAAAAAAACAATACTATGAAAAGTACAAATTTTCAGGTTCAAAAGCAAATGATATTCCAGCAATTTATCCAATAATGGCAGCAGCAAATAAAATAATATATTATCCAAAACTGTATTTATTCTATAGAAAAGTTGAAAACTCATTATCGAGAGCAAATGATCAAGCAAGCTATAATTCTGTGGCAGAATCAATTATAAAAACATTTGAATTATTAGATGAAATTAATGCAAAAGAGGAAAAAGAAGTTTTATTCTTTAATAATTGCATGGATTATCTGTTTTATGTATTAAGTAGTATACCTGATACAAATCAAAAAATTCAATCTATAACATATTTTGTGGAAACACTACAAAAAAATGATTTTACAATATTTGAAAACATGAAAAAATCAAAACTGTATGCAGAATATATAAAGAAAAATAAAATTGAAGAGAAAGTTTACGACTTATTGAATGAAAAAAAAGTAATTGATTTTATTATTGAACTTGAAAAAAAAAGAATAATTGAAAATAAAGAACTATGTTTTCAAGCAGAAAGAAATGAATTACAAAATGAGAAAAATGAACAGGCAAAAGAATTAGCTTTATTAAAAACACAATTAAAAACAAATGAAGAGGAAATTTGTAATCTACAAACACAATTAAAAACAAATCAAGAGAAAAACTGTAGCCTGCAAAAACAAATAAAAATAAACGAAGAAAAAATTTGTCAACTTCAAAAACAATATGAAGAACAGAAACAGGAACTTACATTAGAAAAAAAACAAATAATCGAAAAAGACAAACATATAGAAAACATTTTCAATGAAAAAACAATGATTATTGCAAAATATGAAAATAGTAAATCATGGAAAATAACAAGGCCTATGAGAGAAATAGCAAAATTAATTAGACACAATAAAGAAAATAAATAATATAAAAAATAAGGGATGTTTTATATCTGTAGTATTACAGTATAGGACATTCCTTTTTTTTTATGTATAATAAATTAGAATATATTATTTTAAAAGGAAACAAAATATTTATTGGTGTGATAATAGCAAGTAAAAAATCATCACCAAAATTTAAAGAAAAGATAAAAATATAAGATAATGAAAAAGAGTTGAGCGGGAAAAATAAAAAAGTGGGAGTAAATTAAAAGCTTGCTTATAAACTCAGATAAATAAAAATATAAATTGCTTGAAAAATATAAGTTATAAAAGTGGTAAAGAGGGGACTTTGTAACTTAGAATAAAAAAGTTGGTTAAGGATACAATAAAAAACGAAGATTTACAAAATAACTAATTTATAAATAAAATCAATAGAGAAAATATTTAAATAAAATCATAAATAAATATACTAAACAACAAAAAAAATAAAAATAATGATAGAGATATTAGTATCAAGCGAAGACGGAACTTTGTTTTCTAAGTGAAAATGCTAGGAAATCAAGGTTTTTATTAAAATATAAAATAAAAACTATAATCTGAGTTAAAAAAATAAAAAATTATGAAAACGTATTGAAAAATATTTGCATCTAAGGTAAAATAAAATTATCTTGTGGGACGCAAATGGATACATAGGACTTAAAAAGTCCCAGCGTAAAGAATGAGGTATAAAACTTATGAACAATTTATTAAAAATGCAACAAAAATTAATTCCACAAGTGCTTGACATAATGACAAGACGATACTCAATACTTAGAGAGATATATTTAAACGAAACTATCGGAAGAAGAAGTTTGGCAAATGTGTTAGGGTTGAGTGAAAGAATTGTTCGTTCAGAAACAGAAGTTCTAAGAGAACAAGGTCTTATCAATGTTGAAACATCAGGTATGAACATAACAGAAGAAGGAATAAAGCTTTTAGAAGGCTTAAAAGAAACTATGAATGAAGTTATGGGATTATCTACACTAGAAGATAGATTAACTCAATTATTAGGAATAAAAAAGGTAATACTTGTGCCTGGCGATTATGAAAAAAACAAAAGTGTTTTAATCGATGTAGGAAGATCAGCCGCATCACATTTTACACATATATTACACGACCACGACATTGTTTCAATTACAGGTGGAACTACGATGGCAGAGTTTTCAAAAGGACTAAAACACGATAAGAAATTTGAAAACGTAACTATAGCACCTGCTAGAGGAAGTGTAGGCTTAAATGTAGAGATACAGTCAAATAATATAGCGGCAGATATAAGCAAGAAATTACACTCACAATATGCATTGCTTAATTTACCTGATAAGTTAGGAAAAGAGTCAATGATGATGTTAGCTCAAGAGCCAGAAATCAAAAAGACTTTAGATTTAGTCTCAAAATCAGACATAGTTGTGTTTGGTGTTGGTAGAGCTGACGAAATGATATTAAGGCGAAACTTATCAAAAGAGGTAGCACAAGAAATACTAGATAAAGGTGCTGTATGCGAGTCTTTCGGATATTACTTTAATAAATCAGGTGAGATTGTATACAGATTAAATACAATTGGTATTGATTTAGAAAGTGTTCAACAAGCGAGAGAGGTAATCGCAGTATTTGCAGGATCTAAAAAGATAGAAGCTTTTCTAGCGATTTCTAAAATTAACAAGAACTTAGTTTTAGTAACTGACGAGCATAGTGGAGAAAAACTTATTGAATTAATTAAAAGTCAATAAATTTAGTCAATAACTAATTATATCAGCATATACTGATAAATAAATTAGTAAAATAGATATTAAAATATAATATAAAAATAGGTTTTATTTTTAGGAGGTTAAATCATAATGGTTAAAGTAGCAAT
>OGRO01001323.1_pt1 | contig 21484 bp, 10 predicted proteins | sample 1553451 | NCBI WGS metagenome assembly OGRO01 (sample SAMEA2580021, study PRJEB22360) | human gut metagenome
TCCGCAAAGCTGGCAAGCGTTTCGCCGTCGGCAGTTTCAAACGCGGCACTGCTGATGTATATCGAATCGTTATAGCTAACAATCGGATCCCAGTAAATGCAGCTCCATATGTTTTTTCCGTCTGAAGCAGGATTCCTTATCCCTTCAAAATAGAGTTTTTCACCCTCGTTAAGGAATATTTCAACATTGCCGCTCCAAGCATTAAAGCCGCCCCATTGCAGTTCCTTGTATCCCGCAGTATTGTTCGGCCATACCTGAGTAAAGGTTTTGTTTGACAGCTTTCTGATTCTTACTCTTGATTTACTGCCGTCGGTACTCTGTACCTTATCCCCGCCGCAGGAAATTGTTACACTTCCGCTGCGCGGTGCTGTGAATACCTTTGCTGCATTAAACTTATAATTTGTAACCTGCTGTGGCGCTACCGCTATTTTATATGCGCTTACCGCCTGACCGCTGCCTTCGGTCTGATATGCTTCCGCCTCAACACCGTTTCCTGTCTCGGCGTCTACTCCCATATCGGCTCTTGCTGTGTTGATGCTTTCAATCATTGATGTTTCGTCCGTTTCCGGGTTTACAAGCTGCGCAGACCACGTTGTGCCGTCCCATGTTCCGTCTGCATTATCTGTGCTAAAGAACGCGGATGACTGATATGTATCTCTTGGAACAACCTGCGTTTTCTGTGCATAGGTAACAATCGGATCCCAGTAGATGTTGCTCCACATATTGTCTTTGCCGTTTGTATTTCTTATGCCCTCAAAATAGAGTTTATCCCCTTTTTTCACTGTCAGTGTTATGTCGTCATGCTTACCGTTAAACGTTGCCCATCCGAGCTTTCGTGAGCCGCTTGCCGGCCAGATTTGCGTAAAATCACTGCCTGTGAGTTTTCTTATTCTTACGCTCGGTCCCGAGCCGTCAGAGGTTTGTATCCTGTCGTCACCGCAGGAAATCGTTATCTTGCCGCTGCGCGGTGCGGTAAATACCTTTGCTGCGTTGAACGAAAAGTTTTCAACATTATTTCTCGGCGAAGGTGTAATCCTGTAAGCACTTACCGCCTGACCGCCGTCCGATGTCTGATACGTTGATACTTCCTCTCCGTTTGCTCCCATTCCACCTCTTGCTGCTTTGATGTTTTCAATCATGGAAGTTTTATTTGTTTCGGGGTCTACAAGCTGTGCCGACCATGTTCCGCCGTCCCATGTTCCGTCCGCGTTATCCGTATTAAAAAACTCAGACGATTGATATCTCTCTCTTTGAACAACCTGCGATTTCGGCGCATATGTAACAACCGGGTCCCAATATATAAAGCTCCACAAATGGTCTCTTCCGTTTGTATTTCTTATACCTTCAAAGTAGAGTTTTTCTCCTTCTTTTAAGGTCAAAGTTATACTGTCATGCTTATAGTTGGTGGACGAGTCGCCAAGCTGTGTACTTCCGCTTGACGGCCATACCTGACTGAAACTGTCGTTGGAAAGTTTTCTTATCCTTACGCTCGGTTTCGAGCCGTCGCTGGTTTGTATCTTGTCGCCGCCGCAGGAAATCGTTACTCTGCCTGTACGCGGTGCGGTAAATACCTTTGCTGCGTTAAATGTAAAGTTTTCAGCATTATTTCTCGGTGCAGCCATAACTCTGTATGCGCTTATTGCCTGCCCTCCTGCCGATGTCTGATATGCGGATGCCTGTTCAGCATTCGCGCCCATTCCGTCTCTTAATGCAACTGTTCCCGTAATCATCGACGTTTCATCCGTCTCGGGATTTACAAGCTGTGCCGACCAAATTCCGCCGTCCCATGTTCCGTCTGCGGTTTCCGTACTGAAATTCGTTGACGACTGATAAACCAGTCTTTCTCCGCTGTCAATTGTACCCGCGTCTGCCGCCGCGTCCTCGGCAGCAGCAGGCACAAGGCTTGTGGCAGCTACCACTGCTGCCCGTAATGTGACAAAGCCTCTTTTGATTTTTTTCATTTTTCCCATCCTCTCTTGGCATACGCCTTTTATTTTATATTTATTATTTATTTCTGTAAACAAAGATACCGTTATAGGTTACGCCGCTTCGCTTTGTAAACACCATATCCCCGGGCATAATACAGTCGGCTGTCTCAAGATATATTTCGTCCTTTGACTTATCGTACAAAAGAACTCTGTCGGAGGGTACAAGCGGAATTACTCTGTTCCATTCCGACATAGGATAGGTTTTGCCCGCTGCGATTTCGTCCGCTGTCAGCGTTCCGTGATTGTTTACAACAATGCCCGCCTCGACGCGCGACAAAACCTTGCCGTACGAGAACAGATACTGACCGTTGAATGTCCTTTCGTCCACGCCGTACTCGTTTCCCGTTACGCTGGTCTTTTTCTCAAAAATATATTCCGAATTGTCCTCCATCGGCATATGCTGCAAGGATACCGCATACGCCCCGCGATAGTCGGAGGTCAGAAATACCAAGCTACCCCTTGGAATATCCTTAAACGCAACATCATACAGCCGTGAATCGCCCGAAATAATATTGTAGTCCTCGGTTTTTATATTCTCATCATTGATAATCAGCGTTTGCAGCTTGCCGTTTACGTCATAATAATAATCAATGTAGTAAACAACCTCACCATCATCGTTAAGACCCTGATATATATCCTTCACCATGAATATGTTGCCCCAGAAGTCAACCCAGCCGCCCACTGTGCGCCTTGTCTGCATTACCATGTATTGCGGCTCGTAATTTTCGTTGACATTATAGAGCTTGATGTCAAGCGTGCAGTTTATCGGAACAGCCGTTCCCTCCTGTGCATAACAGTCCTCATCGTTATTGGAAACATTAAACAGTATGGAGCTTGTTGTCACAACGTATTTTGAGCCGATGATTTTCTGATTGTTCAACTTTAGCGTTCTTACATGACCGCCCTTATCGGTATCGTAGTTAAGTGTAAAGTCGTTGTAGCCGCGGCCGCCGATTTCGCTTTTTTCCTCCGCGGTTTTTATCTGTGTAATTTTTCCGTCTGTATTTTCACGGTACATAATCAGCTGCTTTTTAAGCGCGCCGTTTTCCTTCAGCACAGGCTCATTAAGAAGCGCGTCCGCACTTATCGAAACGCCGTTCAGCTTTACGCGCGAGGTCAGCTCTACCTTCTTTATCTCGCTGTCCTGGTCGAGTATCTTGAATTTCACAACGCCCATACCTTCGTTTTGCGCTCCCATGAGGTATGCCGCGCGCTCGGTTGTCTCGGTATAGCGTATATCGCAGACATAGCCGCGGTGATCCATAAACGCCGTTACCCTGTCGCCGAGCTTTATCTGCTGAAGCCTGTCGCGGTTTTGCAGATACTGTTCGCTGCACTCGTACCACTCGCCGTCAATCATAATATCCTTCATGTTGTTCTTTTCGGATTTTATAACGCCGTTGACCTTCTTTTTTGATACCACTGCGTACTTTATCTCGCCGCTTGCCGTTTCGAGATACGCAATAACATTGTACCGCGCGATAAGGTTAAGGGTTGTTTCCGCACCCTTTTCGTTGTACAGCTTGTAGCCGTCATCAAAATACTGCTTAAAATCGAATACGTTGCCGTACATATCAAGAATCCGCTGGTCGCCCTTTGATATTGCATACACTGTGATTGTCTTGAACTGCTCGATTATTACCACATCGGTTTTTCCGTCGCAGTCGTTGTCTATAAGTATATAATCGGAGCTTCCTCTGCGGAAATCGTCCGTTGTAGGGTCGGTAATAAGCTCGCGGTTATAGATTACGTCAACCTCGTCGGAGATTTTCTGTGTATAAACCTTGTCGGTTTTGTCCGGATGAAATGTAATGCTGTCAAGCTTCGTGCCGCTGACCGATATTTCCGATGATTTCAGCCTTAAAACACGGTTGTAGTTATCCTTTACAACCATGAAATACAGAACATCCTCGTCCGCGTCAACATACGCGTCAACGCGCATACCCAAGTACGAATAAAGAGAGCCGCTGATATTGCAGCTATACCACACCGCACCGATTTTTACGCTGCTTTCGGTTTTTGTGTCGTTTGCGACAAAGGATATATCGTCCACACCCTTTACAACGCCTTTTATCTTTTTGATGTTCAGGTATTCCGAAAGAACGGTTCTTGAATCGTCCTCCGAGTAGTATACGTTGTTATCGGTAAAGGATGACGCTCTCATAAGCGGAATATCGCATATCGCCTTATACAAAAGCTCGGCATATTCGTTCACCGTTATTGCGGTATCAAGGCTGTGCGCGCTGCCCTTTGAGATAAGACCTATGCGCCCCGCCGCCGCGCGGTACGATTCGGCGGAGCTGTTCCCCGAATAATACATATCGATATACGGCGTATAGCCGAGGAAATCAACAAGCGTCATAAGCGCCTGACCGTACATAAGCGGAGTAGACAAATCAGTGTTCCCGAAATACATCTTTTCCGTACTGCCGCCGGTAATCTTATCCAGACTGTATACGATATTCTTTTTAAGCACCGTTGAGTTCGGCTCCGTCACGTCAAGCACGCCCAGCTGTGTGAGCGGCTCGATTTTTTCGCTTGCGGTTACCGCTTCGGCGTTATCCGCCGCGGCGCCAGAATCCGCAGCGAGTGTGCCAAAACCCGAAAATGCTATTGCAAAACAAATTAAAAAACAATAAATTCTTTTCATCGTGTTCCTCCCTTAGCGTTCCGGCTTCATTATTCCGTAGATTATCTTTGCGGCCTCCGCTCTTGAAATCGGATTTTGCGGAAGGAATGTTCCGTCCTCATAGCCGCATATTATCTTTTTCGCCCAAAGAGCGTTTATCGCGTCCGCCGCATAGTCCGCAATCGCATCACTGTCGGCAAAGCCCGCGCTGCTGCTTGCCTCCGGCGTACTGCCCGCAACGCACATAGCACGGTAAATCATCGCCGCCGCGTCCTGTCGGCTCACGTTCTGACCCGTTCCGAAGCTGCCTTCGCCGATTCCGTTGACTATCTCAAGGCTTACTCCAGCTGCCACATACTCCGCATACCACTCGTTTGCGTCCACGTCATAGAATCCGGTTTCCGTGCTGCCGTTTTTGTCCAGCTTCAAAGCCTCGATAATCAGCTTTAAAAGCTCCTCCCTTGTTATGCTGTCGTTCGGTCGGAAGTTTCCTGCGCCGTCACCCTGCATAATGCTGTTGTCGTAAATATACTTGATATACGGAGCCGCCCATTCCGCGCCGGCTATGTCCTTTATACCGCCGTTTGCGCCGTCAAGACCCGCAATGTTTTCCGATATGTTTCCGTTTTTGGAGATGTTCGCGCCGACAATACCTCCGCCGCCACCGCCGCCGGTACTTCCTCCGCCGCCGCTGCTGCCCGAGTTGGATTTTTTGGAATCATAAAGCGCCGAAACGGATTCGTCAACCCTGTTTCTTACGTCCGCAAGAGTTTTGTACTCCACATTATAGGACGCGAGCTTTTTCGCAAGCTGATACTTGTCAACGCTCTTGTACTTGCCGTTTGCGTCAATCGCGAATATGTCGTTATAGCTCTCTAACGCCGCGATGATAGTGTCGCGCGTTGCCGAGTTCATTGCGCATATTGCTTCCGATGCACGAACAAGTCTTGCAAGCTCGTCTGCGTTTCGCAGCGCCTCTTCAACTCTCAGATTTTTGAATGCGGCACATATTCCGCTTGGATTTTTGTAAATTATGTCCGCATAATCCTTGCCCGAAAGCAGCTCGGTCATAAGAAGATTATCGTATATTTCGCTTTCGCCGCAGGTTTTAAGCTCCGCAAGCGCACACGCAAGGTCAAAATACTTCACCGCGTCAGCCGTTGTAGCCCTTGCTCCCTTTATCATAAAGAGCATATTGCCGAGTACCGTATTTTTGCTTTTCACATACGGCTGTGCCGCCAAATCAAGCGCCCATGCCGTATTTTGGTATTTTTTTAGTACCTCGTCAAGCGCGGATTCGTTCTTTGCCGCCGCAAGCTCCGATTCCGCCGCGGCGGCTGTCGAATGTTCCGCAACCGCAGCGTATATTTTGTACGATGAAAGCTCACCGCCGCCGACCGCAAGCGTATATACACCCTTCGGCGTGTCCTCCGGCAGAGAAATCACCGCTGTTCCGTTGCCATACTGCTCGTTTTCGGCGAATACCACGTCAATGTTTTCAAGCGCCGCAAAGCTGTCCGAGGTATGGCTGCCGTCCTCGCCGGGCAGCTCCGCACCGGGTTTCAGCACATATACCGTATACAGTGTGTTGTCGCGGTCGGTCGAAAGCCTTATTTCGATTTTTCCGTTTTCGTCCGCACTGCACGTTGCTTTTGTACTCGCATATGCCGTACAGGTGCAGAATACCGTAAGCAGCGTAACCGCTGTGCAAATTAACCTTTTTCTCATCTTATCCACTCCTTTAACGCCGTATGAATATTGTTTATCTGTACGCTTTTTGCACCGATATTGGTAAAGCGTACCCTGTCCGCGTTACCGTCAAATTTCAGGTATTCGGGATTCATGCTGTCCCAGCTGCCTATAAATCTCCAGTTTTCGCCGTCGTCACTGACCTCCACCCTTAAAATGCAGGCTTCGTTTTCGTCAGCCGGTTTTACCGAAACAACGCCGCTGTCAACATTCTGTTTAAGGTGCGAAACTATGTATTTACCGGCGTTTAGAGCATATGCGGAATTATCAGGCTCCTCGCCGAACTTGCTTATATCCCTGCCCAAAAAACTTATATCCGTTCCGTCCTGTGCGCATACGCTTTCGGTAATGTTTCTGTAAAGTCCCTTGTACATATTCCCGTAATCGTCAAACTTGTACATATCCTCAAGAGGATAGTTGAGCTTTATTTTCTTTTTTACGACAGGTTTCGATGTTTCAAGCCTTATTCCGTCCGCCGTCAGAACAGCGTTTACCGTGTTTATGCCCTTATCACTTACTACAAGAGTGGTTGTCGCGGTTTTGCCGCCCGCCTCTACCGTAATCTCATACTCGCCGCGGTGACCGCGCATTTTTGCGCTGCCGCTTTCGTCCGTCAGACCCTCGGTATCTGTTTTCCATTCGCCGAGAACGTATTTTTCCCACCATTCATAGCATGGCTTTTTCATCATACTGTAATCGTAAAGCGGCGAATCACCTCTCCAGTGGTCTGTGTCGGCATATCCCCACATATGAAAGCCTGTCATTTTCGGGTGAGAATACGCGATTATAAGGCAATCGCGGAAGTAATCCTTTTCAAGAGCCATTCTGTCCGCAAAATTGGTCAGATTGCTTACATAGTCAAACTCTGTCCATTCCGCCTTATCAACATTCTCGCACACATAGCTCATTCTGTTGTAAAACTGCTGCGGATACGGAGCATTCACAAAATGTGCCGCAAAGCCTACTCCGTCAATCGGCGCACCGTATTTCAGATAATCGCCGAGGATTTCCTCCTTAAACAGCTGACAGCGTGAGTCATCGGCCTCCATGCCCGCCTCGTTTACAAGCAAATCGGTATCCGGGCATATATCCCTTACTATCTTAAACAAATCCGCGACAAACTTTCTTCCGTATTTTTCCTGGAAGTAACCGTTTGCGACCGGTTCGTTTATTACGTCGATTACGTCAAAGCTGTCCCCGGCATTGTAAGCATACGACTTGCGTGAGCCGCGAATGCCAGCAGGACTTCCTCCTCCGACGCGTCGGGTGATACATAGACATCGGTCACTCTGTCCATGTGTCCGTTCATAAACTTTGGCGCGTCCCAAAAGATATTGTGACATCTGTTATAGAGATTGTGCTCTGCGGCATAGTTTGCCGTTTCGGATGACTGCCGCAAATCGGCGGCGCCGTATTTATGCGCCAGCCCCTCGCTTATCGCATTAAAGTTCTGCAAGATAAACTTATCGTTGATAATGGAATACTGTCCGTACGAATGACGTTGGTTATATTCCACCATCGTTCCCCAGCGGAACTCGCTCCGCGTCATTTTTGCGTGTGCCTTTGCGTTCGGCACGGGGTTTCCGTTTTCGTCCGTCACATTGACGTTTATATCTCTGACCCTGATCCGCTCTATACGTTTAAGAGCTTCCTTGCGCCACAGGGCGTCCTCCTCACGTCCGTAATACGTTTCGTTCTTTACATGGTATAAGTCTTTCTCTCCCGAAAACATTGTCTCGGAATCGGGAGCCATTACTTCGGTATCAAAGCTCTTGCCGTAGTTTATCACCTTGAGGTCTGCCACCTGCATCGATTCCTCATAATAGCCGGTACGGATACAAAACTGCGACATATCCTTCGGAATATCACGGCTTATCTTGCACACCGCATAGAATTTTTCCCATTCGCTGCCGACCGACAACTCACCGTTACAAAACATTTTATCCCATGTTACCTTTCTTTCAAAGGAAATTCCGAAGTAGCTGCGCCCCGACTCGTGCGTACTGTTAAGCGACCTCGCCCAAAACGTGATTACAACTATATCGTCAAGGTGTACGTCCGCTATCGAGCTTGTCGTTACCTGCGACTCATACGGCAGCTGAAGTCTTACATAGTTATCGATTTGCAGTACCTTATCGAATTTTTCGCCCTCCGGCATTTCCACAACCTTCTGTGAAAGATAGTTCGGGTCGCTCAGCTTCATTTCAAAAAGCTGCTCGCTTTTGAAAACCTCCTCGCCGTCCGTGAGCGAATCGAGATATGCGTCAACGTCAAAATCCGCATCAATCTCCTCCGGCAGCTCAAGCGTAACCGATATGCGGCTGCTGTCGGACGTAACCGTTGCGCCGTACAGCTTTTCAAAATAGTCAAGCTGCACCATTGCGTCATTGTCTGCCGCCTTTGTGCCGCGGTCAAGCTCTATGTCCACAAGGTCAAAATATTCCTCGTCCGAATCGGGTTTGACCGACGCCTCAATATCGCCTATCATGCCCTTGTATATGCCGTTTTCCGCATCCCATTCGGTCCGCACTCCCAGTCCGTTCATAAACTCGCAGAACGGAACCATCCACACGCCGTCATCCATATACGGAGTGTTTTTTAAACTTACAAGACTGCCGTTAAGAAACACCCGCGGAGCCTGCTGCGCAAACGCGCTGCACGGTAAAGCGGTGATTACAAGAGCCGCACATATCAAAGCCGTTAAAAATCTTTTCATTGCCTACTCTCCTTTTCTGATAATACATACCCTTCTGTATGGCTGCGCCTCCGTAATTCCGTTCGTCAGCAGCGCTTTGATAAAGCAGCCGTCGGGAATGTCTACGTCAAGCGACAGACTGTCGTTCGCGCCGATGTCGCTGCGCTGTGTATAGTAGGCATTCACTACCGAATATTTATCCTCCGTACCGCTGCAAACAAGCACAAACAGCGCCGCCCGCTTGGGTGCTGCCGCAGGGTTGTTTATCTTTGCGGTAACCTTTCCGTTTTCAAAGGTTATTTCCTCGGTATTGACCTCGGGACCTGTCGTAAAGCTGAATTTCTCGGTTGTCGTAACGCCCTCGTCGCCCTCGGCATAGCCGAGTCCGTTTACCGTTACCGCATATTCGGTATACGGCTTAAGTCCGTCAAATTTTATGTTCAGCTTTTTACCGTCAACGCGGCTTTCCGCCGTCACATCCGCCGCTGCGGTTTGGCTGCCGTTTTCGTCTACCGTAAATACCTCTATATCCTCTGCGTTAATTGTCGTTATATTCTTGTCGTATTCGTATTTAAATTCGTTATTCAGAGGAACGTCCAACGCACCGTCCGCGGTTGCCGCGTTGACAAGAATCGGATAAACCCTGTTGAATTTAACAATAGGATTCCAGTGAATAGCCGTGTTCCACGGTGACGCACCCATTTGCTTCCACCAGAACGCGTTTTCAAACGTCAGCTTGTCGCCGTAGCCGATTGAAATATCAATAGGCTCAAAGCTGTATCTGCCCTTCACGTTTTCCCAGCTTTCCGACGGCCAAATCTGCTTTGTTTCGCCTGTTGCCGCAACGTGCTGAAGAATCCTCAGATGAGTTCCGTTTACTTCGTTTGCGTGTTCTATAACTCCGTCCTCTGCGCTGATTGTAATTTCGCCTCTTTTATTGGAGGTGAATGTTCTTACTGCATAATCCCTGACAATCTTCATCGTCTGCTCCTCCGCTGTTGCGGTATCGGGGAGAACGGAGCAGCGCATACCGTACTGTCCGACAGCCACGCCGCGGTTGCTGCCGTCCATTGACGTCCAAGCCGGTCCAAGACCCAAGTCCTTAGCGAAAATCGGCAGCTGTGTATTCGTATATTCAAGGTTTTTATATTCCTTTTCCGCTATACTGTAGTATTGCCATTTCCACACGTTGTCGCCGTTCTTTGTCAGGCTGAAGCTGTCTGATGCCATATACTCGGTTTTGCCGTCATCTTCCGGAGTATCGGGAGGGTCAGGTTCATCGCCGCCGCTTTGGTAGGTTATCTTCGGATCCCAGTAGATGTTACTCCACAGATGATCTTTGCCGTTTATGTTTCTTAAACCTTCAAAATAGAGCTTGTCGCCCTTGCTCAATGTCAGAGTTATATCGTCGTGCTTACCGTTAAACGCTGCCCAGCCGAGCTTTTGCGAGCCGCTTGACGGCCAGACCTGCTTAAACTCACCATCTGTGAGTTTTCTTATCCTTACGCTCGGTCCCGAGCCGTCAGAGGTTTGTATCTTGTCCTCGCCGCAGCTGATTATTACCCTTCCGTCCTTTGGTGCGTTAAATACCTTTGCCGCGCTGAAGGAGAAGTTTTCGACATTATTTCTCGGCGAAGGCGTAATTCTGTATGCGCTTACCGCATGACCTCCCGCGGAGGTCTGATATGCCGCTGCCTGTTCGGCATTCGCGCCCATTCCGTCCCTCGCATCGGTCGTGCCTGTTATAGGAAGAATCTCGTCGGTTTCGGGGTCGACAATCTCTGCCGCCCAAACGCCGCTGTCCCATGTTCCGTCCGCAGCCTTTATGTTGAAATACTCGGAGGACAAAAACTTGTCCCTATCCTCCGGCGCGGGTGGCTCATCCGGCGTATCGGGAGTTTCGTCCGCTTTATATGTAACAATCGGGTCCCAGTAAATAAAGCTCCACATATGGTCCTTTCCGTTTGTGTTCCTTAAACCCTCAAAGCAGAGCTTGTCGCCCTCGTTCAGCGTCAGAGTTATATCGTCGTGCTTGCCGTTAAAGCCTGACCAACTGAGCTTTTGTAAGCCGCTTGCAGGCCAGATTTGCGTAAACTCGCCATCTGTGAGCTTGCGTATTCTTACGCTCGGTCCCGAGCCGTCAGAAGTCTGTATCTTATCCCCGCCGCAGGTAATCGTTACCTCGCCCGCTCTCGGCGCGGTGAACACCTTTGCCGCGTTGAATGTAAAGTTTTCGACATTGTTTCTCGGCGCAGGCATAACTCTGTATGCGCTTATCGCCTGACCTCCCGCCGACGCCTGATACGCAGCCGCCTGTTCGGCATCCGCGCCCATTCCATCTCTTAGTTCGACCGTTCCGGTGATAACCGACATTTCGTCCGTTTCGGGGTCAATCAGCTGTGCCGACCAAACTCCGCCGTCCCATGTTCCGTCCGCAGTTTCTATGCTGAAATTCTCCGATGATTGGTATACCGTTCTTTCAGCTCCGCCGTTTTCCGCAAATACGGTATTGAACGAGCTTAGCAAAACACCGATACACAAAAAACTTGCAAATAATCTTTTCATCATTACACCTCATTTTGTTATTTTATCCGCTTTTGTCCGTGCCGCGGATTTTTAGCTCAGCTTATCCCTTTACCGCACCTACGGTAAGTCCCTGTATGAAATACTTCTGAAAGAACGGATAAACAATCAGTATCGGCCCCATCGCGATTACACAAAGCGCCATTCTTACCGATTCCTCCGGGATATTTGACGCAAGCGATGACATAACGCCCGAATCCATTGAGCCGTCCGAAAGCATCTGAATATTTTTCATCATTACCTGAAGCAAAAATTGCAGGTTGTACAGCTTTGGATTGGTAATAAGCAGCATTGGATTGTACCAGTCGTTCCAGTAAGTCAGGGTCTGAAAAAGGGCTATGGTCGCTATTGCGGGCAGCGATATGGGGAATACCACCTTAAACAGGATTTTGAACTCGCCCGCGCCCTCGATTTTTGCTGCCTCTATCAGCGCGTCGGGAACGGAGGTCTGGAAGAACGTCCGCATTATAATCACATACCACGCATTCATCGCGTACGGCAGTATCAGCGCCCACACCGTGTTGCTTAATTTCAAAACCTTTGTCATTATCATATACCACGAAACCATTCCGCCCGAAAACAGCATGGTAAAGAATATAAAGAACGTCAGCGCGCCCTTGCCCAAAAATCCCGACCGTGAAAGCGGGTAGGCATAAAGTGCAATCACAAGCACGCTTATGGCAGTTCCGACAACCGTTGCGAATATCGTCACGCCGTAGGCTCTGCCTATTCCCATACCGCTTGAAAATATGTATCTGTAGGCGTCAAGGCTGAAGATTGACGGTATCAGCTGATAACCGAATTTGGCAATCGCGCTCTGGTCGGTAAACGAGATGCTGAACACCAGCAAAACAGGAAACACCGTCAAAACCGCAAGCAGTACAAAAATGACATTCAATGATATATTAAACCCTTTACTTTCAATTTGCATAATCAGTTACGCTCCTTTCGACTAAACGCATCAGTACAGTGCGCTGCTGCTGTCAATTCTTCTGACAACGGCGTTTGTGGAAACCACCAGTATAAACCCAAGTACCGACTGGAGCATAGCCGCCGCCGATGCAAGACCCGTGCTTGCCGTTCCCGCCGCAGTCATCATATTGTACACATAGGTATTGATAACAAGCGTTGTCGGATAAATAGCGCCCGAATTCATCGTGACATTGTAAAACAGTCCGAAATCCGCACTGAAAATCTTACCCACGTTAAGAATTGTCATGATTATCATTATGTTCTTTATTGACGGCAGGGTTATACAGGTTATCTGCTTCCATATCCCCGCGCCGTCAATCCTTGCCGCCTCGTACATTTCCGTATCGATTCCCGCTATTGCCGCAAGGTATACGATGCTGCCGTAGCCGACCGACTTCCACATTCGGACTATAAAAAGTATGTACGGCCACGCCCCGCTCTTTGCATACCAGTTGACCTTTTCCGTTTTTCCGAGCATGGGCAGAATCACATTGTTCACATATCCGGACTCCATGTTAAGAAACGCAAAAACGATGTATGCAACAATTACCATAGAAAGAAAGTACGGCATTATAAAAATTGTCTGATACGTTTTTGACAGCAGCTTGTTTGCAATCATTGACAGAAGAATTGCAAGCGAAACGGCGAACACAAGCTCACAGCCGATAAAAACCATGTTATAGGCAACAGTGTTTCTTATGCTTATCCATGCGTTCTTGTTTTGAAGAAGCATATCAAAATTGCTGAAACCCACCCACGGACTGCCCAGAATACCGTCTTTCAGGTTAATCTTTTTAAATGCTATCACAATACCGAACATCGGAAGGTAACAGAACAGAACCGTCAGAATAATTCCCGGCAGGGTCATTATATACAGCGGGATATTTGCTTTAATTCTGCCCAAGGTCTTTTTTGATATTCCCCGCTTTTCCCCGACACGGAGCGTATTTTTTGTCAATGCCATACTATTTTCATCCTCTCACTAAAAGCCGTTTATTTATTTTTGTCTGCAAGAAACTCATTTATTTGCTTTTGAACTTCCTCGATTATTTTGTTTATGCCGGACGATTCAAGGTTTTTCCTGTACTCGTCAATAACGGTTGTCGGGTCAATCGCGCCCAGTGCAATCTGTGTTTCAAACTGCTTTTCAACAGCCTTGCACGCGGCGATCTCCGCCTGTACCGGCTCTGTCACAAATCTGAATCCGCAAATGGCTGAAACTGTTGCGCTGTCGTCAAAGTTCTTTAACTCGACATATTTATCGGGGTTCTCGGTATCCTTTGTGTACGCATTGTATACATTTCCTATCATCCACTGATTGGTCGACATATCGTAACCGCTGTTCGGAATGAGCTTGATTACATTGTCCGAAACCTTTGTGTAGTGCTTGCCCTCTATTCCGTAAATAACAAGGTTGTAAAGGTATTTGTCGGTATTCAAAAGCTCCAGAAATCTCGCAACGCGCGCGGGATTTTTTGACGTCGAGGATATTGCGTTCATTGACGAAACTCCGATGGTTGTACCCTTTCTCGGCTCTGTAACAAATTCCTGTGCAAACTTATAGCGGCTGTCGCCGAAGGTTTCTTCAACCTTGCCCGGCTTCAGCGGGAACAGGGCGCAGAAGGTCTGACCGTTATTCAGTCTTTGCGTTGTGTCGCTGTAGTTTGTCAGAATATCCTCCTTTACAAGACCCTCCTTGTAAAATCTGTGAGCCAGCTCAAAGTCGTCCATTATCTCAGGAACATCCAGCTTGTTCATTATTGAAAAGCTGTCATCATCTCTCCTGTAGCCGACATTATAACCGGTTATAACATTAAACGGTATCAGAGCGCTGTCACCCGGCGTCTGGTCAAGCGCCCAGTTAATCGGATATTTTATGTCAGGCTCGTTCTCCTTTATTGTTTTAAGAACAGGGATAAGCTCCTCAAAGGTTTTTATCTTGCTCATATCGATGTTATACTTATCCGCAATGTCCTTTCTGTAAATCCAGCCGTACGCGCTCGCGCTCTCCTTGATTACCGGCAGCGCGTAAACCTTGCCGCCGACCCTTGCGCAGTCAAGGCACGCCTTGTCGCTCAGCTCATGGGTTTTCGGCATATACTTGTCAAAAAGGCTGTCAAGCTCAACAAACGCGCCGTTTTCAGCGTTTACAAAATAGTCAAGCATCCAGTTTGCGCAAAAGGCAATGTCAAAATACTCGCCCGCCATAATCATGTTGGACAGTTTTTCGCTGTACTGTGCATTTTCAAGACAGTTTATCTTTACCGTTGCGTTTATTTTGTCCTTTATGTAGGCGTTTATCTCATTCTCCACCACCGCGATTTCCTTTGGCGCGGTTGCGGGAAGGTACCAGTTTATCTCATAGGTATCCTTCGGAACTGTGTTCGGGTCCTCGTCCTTAACCGTCTGCTGTTTGTTGCCGCAGCCGCAGGCGGAGATGCCTATCGCCCCCGCCAAAACGCCCGCAAACATTCTTTTGAAAAATCTTTTCTTTTTCATTTCAATCCTTCTTTCTTTATTTATTTTCTGCTTAATTTTTACAAATTTCATTATAGCTTTGCAGCACGCGGCTTAAACATGAGTCATCCGAAAGGTACTCCTCCATGTCGCTCTGCAGTTTGTCGGCTTTGCTTATATAGCTCTTTGCCGACGGTCTTATCTGAAGGCTTTCAATCCGTTCCTTCATCGGATATATGTGATTCCACTCGCTGTTTATCGCCGCGTTGTCGTAAAGTCCTTTTGCTATCGGGTATACGCCGGTATATCTGACCCATTCCACCTGAAACTCTCGGCTTGAACAGTAATCAAGGAATTTTTTGCACTGCTCATCCTTTTCGCTCAGTGCGGAAATTGCAAGTCCGAGGATTTTTGCGGAGGATATTTCCTTTCCCGCCGCGGTTTTGGGGAAATTGTTTACGCGGAACTCAAACGAGCCGCCCTTCCTCTGCTCCCTGTATTTTTTTACCTCGCTTGACCATACGCGCAGTGTAGGAATTTTACCCTCCTTAAACAGCTTTATATTTGCTTTGCCCTGTATGCTGTCTCTGTAAATGCTCTTGTAGAGCCGAATACCCTTTTCCGCGTCGCCCGTGTATGCGACAAGCTCCATAAGCACTCCCGTAACGTCCGTTTCATCCGATAAATCCGGAGCGGAAACAGCGTACTCGCTTACATCGCCGCTCTCCGCGTACAGACCGCGGCTTATGTCATATGAGCCTTGCGTGAGCATCATCCCTATATCCGCCTGAAACGGCACTGCGTACCACTTGCCGTCCCTCATAAACGCGCTGCGCGCCGTTTGGATGCAGTTGTCAGCCACGGAGGGCGCTTTCACAAGTGCTTTTACATACCCTTTTTCTATAAACTCATCCGTCAGAACGTCCTCAATCTCCATTATGTCAAAGGCACGGTTTCTTGACGAGAGAGCCGATGTCAACAGTCTGTACTGTTCAAACTCGCTCCCCAGCTCGATAAAGCTCAGCCTGATTTCGGGATTTTCTGTAAAGAATTTTCTTGTTACTGCCTCCCACGACTCCTTTTCGCCGCTTCGCACCGCAACCGTGACGGTTGTGTTGTTATTCTCCGATACTATACGGGAGTTATCGCCCTCGCAGCCGCTCAATATTCCCACGGCGGCGGCAAGTAAAATTATGCCGACCCTTTTCAAATTCGGTCACCTTCCCCTCCATCGTAAACATTATATAATTTTCAAATTGCCGATTCAATATAAAAAACTTTTTTGAATACCGATTTTTTTGTGAATTTTCACTAATTCAAAATACTTTTGTCCTGATACATATTTCTGTACTCCGTCGGCAAAAGTCCCGTTTCCTTTTTGAAGATATTGCTGAAATACTGCGGGCTTTTGTAGCCTATCTGCTTTGCAATCTTGTTTATGGTTATGTTCGTGTTCGCAAGCAGCTCGCGCGCTTTGTTTATGCTCATCTGTACCACATAGTGCTTGTACGACATTCCCGTTATCTGCTTAAAGGTCGAGCTAAGGTAGCACGGTGAAACATAGACCCGCTTTGCCATGTCCTGAAGCGATATGGCAACATCGGGATTGCTTTCCAGAATACTCAGCACGTCCTTGACAATATTTTTGTATTTATCGTTTCTGGAGCTTATAATCACAGAGCAGGTGGTTGCCGATATTCCGTTCAGCAGTGTTTTAAGCTCGTCTATCGCATTGCACTTTTTCAGCACCGACCATATTTCCGAATTTTTGAAGATAACCTCCGGATTCTGACCTATCTGACCCATAGCAATGGAAATCGCAACAATGATTTCAAAGCAAATCCGCTGTGCAAAGTCAAGCGTAATGCTGCTGCGTCTGAACTCGTCAAAAAGCCGCTCTATGCTGTGTCCCGTACTATCCGCGTCCGCTGTTTTTATGCTGTTTAATATGTCGGTTTTAATCTCGTCAAGATTGCAGATATTATGCGAAATCGGCTCAATATCGTCAATGTATATTACCTCGTTTTCGTCACGGAAGAATTTGTACTTCAGTCCGTCCGTTGCCCTTCTGACGCTGTAGGGTATCATTTCCACCGAATCTGCCGGAGAGCCGATTGAAATTGTGTACGACAAATCCTCATAGCCGCTGTACACAACGTGCGCATTAAGCATATTCGCAACATTATACACATAGTCAAATTTCTCGTCCTCGGTTTTGTCCTTGGAAAACCACAGTATAAGCGTAAGCTTTTTCTCGTTGAAAAAAGCTATATTTCTGTTCGCCGTCAGCTGGTTGAGCAAAATTCCGATATTCCAGAACTGTCGAAAATTAAATTCCGTGTCATTGCTCGGCGACAACACAATCGCCTGATACTGCTCGTCTCCCTTTCCCACTCCAAAGTATTCGCGCAGCTTGTCAGGATTATTCTCCGCAAGGGAAAAGAAGTATTCGCTTAAAAAGAATTTACATTCGGTAAATCGGTTTATAAGCCGCTGATGCTCATCCTCAACCCTATACGCCTCCTCCAGCTCCGCCTTTGCCTCCGCAACGGTTTTCAGAATAAGCGCGTCGTTTATCGGCTTTAAAATCAGCGAGAACACATTGCAGTTCACCGCCTTCTGCGCATACTCAAACTTATCGTGAGCGGTCAGGAATATCACCTTACAGTTCGGCACAATGCACGACAGCTCCCGCGCCAGATAAAATCCGTCTCCGTCATCCATTGATATGTCCGAAATAACAATATCCGGTCGGATGTCCTTTACAAGCGCCAACGCGGCGTTGGCGCTTTCCGCCTCGCCGGCAACCTCGATGCCGATTGAATCCCACGGCAAATTAACAAGCGTTTCGCGGCACAGAGCCTCGTCCTCTACAACAATCAGTTTCATAGTCTACATTTCCTTTCTGCCAATATAAATTACCGCTGTCAGCCCGCGCGGACTGTTGTTTTCATACGAAAGACCGTAGCCGCTCCCGTAGTACAGCTCAATTCTCTTGTTTACATTGTGTATGCCGTATTTTTCTATGGCGTCGTCATATTTGAACGGCTTTTTGATATACTCGTTAAGTTCGTCAACGTCCGCCACGTTTGCGCCCAGTCCGTTGTCCGATACCTTTATACATATACCGTTTTCCCGCATCTCTGCGTCAATCTGTATAACGCAGTCGCCGCTTACGTTTCTGAACGCATGAACAATGCAGTTTTCCACCAGCGGCTGAAGGGTCAGATTAAGTATACTGTATTTCTTAATTTCATCATCGACATTGATTATCAGACGGAACTTATTCTGAAAACGCACGTTCTGAATCTGAATATAGCTCTGAACCTGAATCAGCTCGTTTCCTATTGTCGTATAGGTGTTTCCGTTGTTAAGCGTCCGCGTGAAAAACTGTGAAAGAGCCGATGTCATCATCTCTATATCGTCCACACTGTGTTTTTTCGCAAGTGAGTTAATGGAGTTCAGCGCATTATACAAAAAGTGCGGCGAAATCTGCGCCTGAACAGCCTTCAGCTCCGACTTTTTAAGGGTCATAAGCGATTCCTCAAGGTCGTCGCGCAGCTCAATGTTTCTCTTTTGCATTTCATTAAACGAATTATACAGCTTTGCAATCTCGTCATCGTTGTTGTAGGTGACATACTGCGGACTGTCGAGCGAGAATTTTTCCATGCTTTTTGACAGCTCCAGAATGGGATTTGATATATACGACGATATATACCGCAGCAAAACAAGGATAATTATAATCATAATCAGCGCTGTGAAAACCGCCGCGTCACGCAGAGCGTTTGCCGAGGTAACTACCTCGTTTGACGGGACCGCACCGACAAGATACAACCCTGTATCAAGCAGCGGACGGACGGAAATCAGATAGCTTTCCGAGCCTATCTCCGAATACGCGTTTGCTGCTGCATCCTTTTCGCTTATCAGCCTTTTGATTTCCGCATTATTCGAAAAATGCGCAACAAAGCTGTCATTGTACGGATTTATAATGTGACCGTCGGAATTGCATAAAAACAAACGCCCACTGTCCGAAATTTTTATACTCTGTATTCGTTCGACAAACTGCATTGTGCCTATCTCTATCCGTACAACCGCAATCGGCTCAAGCGTATATGTGTCGGTCAGCGCCTTTGTGACGGATATATTGCTTGTCGCGACATAGTTATTGTCGTTTGTTTCCCATATATATGCCGAGGTATCGTTTATCGCCCTTCCGTACACAGCGACGTTTTCTATTTTTCCGCTGTCAAAGACGCGGCTGCTGTCACACTCCGCATATTCGGGATGCCCGATAGCATAAAGCTCAATATTATTGAACTTTTTCTCGTATATATCCGCTCCGAAAAGTATGTGGTCAAGCTCCGTCACGTTTTCGGAGGCATATTCGACATCGTGATTGTTAAGTATTTTCTGTATGCTTTTATTTGCCTGCAAACTTGCAAACACATACTGAATATCGTCAAGCTGCGTAACCATGCTCCGATACGATGAAAGCATGACCTGCTCGATTATCGTATCGGAAAATTTATGTATGGTCTGCGTGGATTTTGACACGATAATCGTAGTCATCATCGCAATACATATCGTGATAATCAATATATAGAAAAATAAAAGTTTATGTAAAATTGATAGCTTTGAAAAGATTTTTTGTATTTTCAAGATACAGTCACCGTAATATAATCATTAAAATTATATTTTCTCCTTTTCTTCAAATTTATGTCCGTTATTTTCGGAAAGGTATAGCTCACCTATTGTAACAGTTTTATTTTATATAATCGCGCCGCGCATTTCAATAACAAAAACTTTTTCCGATACCGATTTTTTTCGTATTATTCGGTATTCGTATAAAAACAAAAGGCACCGAAGGCAAACACTTCAGCACCTTAAATTTTTTCATTGGTAGTTTTCAGCTTTCCGCCGTATAAAGACTTGCAAGTCCGCCCGGAATTATTCCTTCGCGAGCCAAGCCGCATGAAACCGTTTCCTTCATCTGCTGTATGACGCGGCGGGCAAAACCGCGGATTTCCGCACCTTCGTATTTTTCAACGTATTCGGGAAGGCTTAAACCGTTTTCCTCACAGTATTCCTCTATTTCGTAAAAGTTTTTTTCCTTATATACAATTTTTGCTTCTTCATCTGCCGCGTCCTGTTCTGTAAATCTTCTTAATGCTGTACATTCCGTTTATGTTTTCCATATATAACACCGTCCGAAAAAAATATTTTTTCTCTGCTCACAATGCTGCTTTTCGCCGCAAAACATATATAGTTTATACAGTCATAACTGTTTGGATACCTGCATATTAAATTATACCAAAAACCGAGACCCGCGAAAATGCCGAGCCTCGGTTTTTGATTTAGCTTTTTAATTCATCTTAGCAAAGACCCATAAACTTCATTACGAAGTTCACAACGAACAATGCGGTTGCAACCCACATAACAGGCTTGATGTCCTTGATTTTGCCCGTGAATATCTTAAGGATAACCCACGAAAGCATACCGAACATGATACCGTTTGAGATTGAGTATGTAAACGGCATGAATATTACCGCTACAAAGCCGCCGATAACGTCCGCGATGTCGCCGTCAAACTCCATGTTCTTGATTGAGCTGAGCATCAGCATACCAACAAAGAGCATAGCCGGAGTTGTTGCAAATGACGGAATTGCAAGGAATATCGGTGAAAGAACAAGCGCAAGAATAAACATAACCGCCGTTGTGAGCGCTGTAAGACCTGTTCTGCCGCCTGCCGAAACACCCGCACTTGACTCAACATAGCTTGTAACCGTCGATGTTCCGAGGCAAGCGCCGACAACAGTACCTACCGCGTCTGCAAGGAGTGCGCCCTTTGCATTCGGAAGCTCGCCTTTTTCGTCAAGGAGGTCACCCTTTTCCGCAACGCCGATAAGAGTACCAACCGTATCAAAAATATCGGTGAACAGGAACGCGAACATGATTACGAAGAATGTAGAGAAGTTCTTTACCATATATCCGAAATCAAACTTGAACATTGCCGGAGCCTCAAAGGTAATTCCGCTGAACGAAGGAATAAGCGAGTAAACGCCTTTTTCAACGTCAACAACATACCAACCGCAAAGCTCTGCGATAATTCCGAGAACCCATGTCGCAAGAATACCAAGCAGAATGTCGCCGGGTACCTTGAAATGGTGAAGAATACCGATAATCAGCAGTCCCGCAAGCGAAAGTACAAACTGCGGCGAGCTGAACGAGCCGATTGTAACCGCAGTAGCCTCGTTAGGAACTACAACACCCGCATTGAGGAGCGCGATAATTGCGATAAAAAGACCGATACCTGCGGAGATACCGAATTTAAGGTTTTTCGGAATCTGGTTGACAAGAGCCTCTCTGAAGTTGCACAGCGAAAGAAGGATAAAAATAATACCCTCAACAAAA
>OGRO01001326.1_pt1 | contig 21471 bp, 25 predicted proteins | sample 1553451 | NCBI WGS metagenome assembly OGRO01 (sample SAMEA2580021, study PRJEB22360) | human gut metagenome
AGGCGGAAAGGCTGAGGTGATGTAATCGTGTTACAGACACTAAAGAATGCTTGGAAAATTCCGGACCTACGTCGCAGAATTCTATTTACATTAATGATGCTTATAGTTTTCAGATTCGGTGCACATATTCCTGTACCGTATCTGACAGCTGACGCTATGCAAGCGTTCCTTGGAAACGGCGGAACTGACTTGTTCAGCTTGTTCGATGTATTCACAGGTGGTGCGTTCTCAAACGCAACAGTTATGGCAATGGGTGTTTCACCATACATCAACGCATCTATTATCGTTCAACTTCTTACTGTCGCAATACCTTCTCTTGAGCGTCTGGCTAAAGAAGGTCTTGAGGGCAGAAAGAAAATTAACAAGATTACAAGATACCTTGGTATTGCGTTGGCATTCATACAAGGTGCCGGACTTTATGTAACACTTTACAATATGAGCGTTACAAACGGTCTTGACGCAATCAAAAATCCAAGCGTTTTAACATTTTTTGTAATAGTTCTTACATTCACAGCAGGTACAGCATTTATTATCTGGTTGGGTGAACTTATTACAGAAAAGGGACTTGGAAACGGCGTATCACTAATTATCTTTGCAGGTATCGTATCAAGAATACCATCAGCTGCATACGGAATTTATAATCAATTCTTGGGAGCAGGCGTAAATGCAAAGGGCCTTATATTCGTAGCTGCCATCATTGTTGTGGCAATAGCTGCTATCACGTTCGTTGTATTCTTCTCAGAGGCTGAAAGAAGAATTCCGGTTCAGTACGCTAAGCGTGTTGTAGGAAGAAAAATGTACGGCGGTCAGAGTACGCATATCCCGATCAAGGTTGCGTCTGCCGGCGTTATCCCGATTATCTTTGCTATGTCAATCATGGCATTCCCGGGTACAATCGCGGCTTTCGCGGGCGTGTCCGAAGCGTCGGGCGGCTTCTGGGGCGGTTTTCTTAAAATATTCTCGCCTAACCATTGGCTGTATGCGGTACTGTACTTCCTGCTGATAATCTTCTTCACATATTTCTATACTGCTATTCAGTTCAATCCGATTGAAATGGCAAACAATATGAAGAAGAACGGCGGATTCATTCCGGGTATCCGTCCGGGACGTCCTACGTCGGACTACATCAGCAGAACTCTTTCAAAGATTACTCTTGCGGGTGCTATATTCTTAGGCATCATCGCGGTAATCCCGATTTTTATGAACCTGGGACTTCACATCAACAACTTCTCAATCGGCGGAACATCGCTCCTTATCGTAGTTGGCGTTGCGCTTGAGACAGTTACACAGCTTGAGTCACAGATGCTCATGAGACATTATAAGGGATTTTTGGAATAAATAAAATGCCGAAAGGCATAGCTTTACAGGGGATGTTTTAGAGTGCGAATGCGTTTTAAGGCAGCCCCTTGTGGAGTTTTTAAGAAAGATAAGTTAAATTTATTGATAAGCCCACTGTGCTTTGGCATGACGGGCGAACAGAAAGGCAAGTGTTGACATTGAAGCTTATTTTATTGGCAGCGCCGGGCGCCGGCAAAGGCACACAGGCGGAAAATCTGAGCAAGCATTTTGGAATACCTACAATCTCAACGGGTGCAATCCTCAGAAAGAATATAGCGGAGGGAACAGAGCTTGGCAGTATTGCAAAGAAGTACATTGATGATGGCAAATTTGTTCCGGATGAGGTCATGATTGACATAGTAAGAAAAAGATTGCACGAGGACGACTGCAAGGGCGGATTCATTCTGGACGGTTTCCCGAGAAACCTCGCTCAGGCTGACGTGCTTGACAAGTCCGACATTGAGATAGACAAGGTTTTGACGATTGAGGTTGATGACGAGACAATAATCGAAAGACTTTCGGGCAGACTTGAGTGCGAAGAATGCGGCACTACCTATCACACAGTCTACAGAAAGCCTAAAAAAGAGGGCGTTTGCGACAACTGCGGCGGAAAGCTCATTGTAAGAGCCGACGACAAGCCGGAAATTATAAAGAGCAGACTCGCAACCTATCATTCGCAGACAGAGCCGCTCAAAGAATTTTATCGGGCAAAGGGTATGCTTGTAACCGTTATCGGTCAGAACGGCATCGAAAAGACAACCGAAAAGGTACTTGAGGCTTTGGAAAATTAGTCGTCTGTTCCGATACTGCATTAAAGGATTTCAAAAAGGAAGCGGAGAGTTATGGTAACAATAAAATCTAAAACGGAAATAGAGCTTATGAAAACCGCGGGCAGAGTGACCTACGAAACTTTGAAGCTCCTTGAGGAGCATACAAAGCCGGGCGTTACAACCTATGAGCTGGATAAGCTGGCGGAACGATACATACGCAGTCAGGGCTGCACACCGTCGTTCAAAAACTACGGAGGCTTTCCCGCAAGCGTATGCACAAGCGTAAATTCCGAGATAATCCACGGTTTCCCGAGCAAGCACCCGCTGAAGGAAGGCGACATTGTGAGCTTTGATGTCGGCGCGTGTTATAAAGGCTATAACGGCGATGCGGCGCGGACAGTGGGCGTAGGCAGTATAAGCAGCGAGGCACAGCGGCTGATTGATGTTACAAGAGAGTGCTTTTTTGAAGGGATAAAGTTTGCCCGTGACGGATACAGAATATCCGACATTTCGGGCGCAATCCAAAAGCACGCGGAGAAAAACGGCTACAGCGTACTGCGCGAATACTGCGGACACGGAGTCGGACATGACCTGCATGAGGATCCCGAGATACCGAACTACGTTACACCGGGTCACAGGGGCATCAGAATAAGACCGGGTATGTGCCTTGCGATTGAGCCGATGGTAAACCAGGGCAGCAAGGAAATCTATGTTGCCGACAACGACTGGACGGTGCTGACGGTTGACGGCAAGCTCGCGGCGCACTATGAAAACTCGGTACTCATAACAAACGGAGAGCCTTATTTGCTCACACTTTGCGAGTAAACGGAGGAAAATCAAGTGGAAAATGAAAATTTCAGTATAGGCGATATTGTACAGTCTAAGGCGGGCAGAGACAGCGGCGGCTATTACATTATTATCAGAATGGACGGAATATTCGCATATATCTGCGACGGCGATTTGCGTAAGGCTGATAAGCCTAAAAAGAAAAAGCTTAAGCATCTTAAAAGTACCTCCGTGCGCAGCGAGTACGCGGCGTCCAAGCTCTCACAGGGGTTAAAGGTGACGAATGCCGAGCTGCGGCGAGAACTTGAGGAGTTTAAGGATACGCTTTGAAAGAGAAAAAAAGCGGAACGACGCTGAAAACGAAGGGAGGTGGAGTTATGGCAAAGGAGGATGTTTTGGAGGTTGAAGGAACAGTCCTTGAAGCGCTGCCCAACGCGATGTTCCAGGTTGAACTGGAGAACGGACACAAAGTTCTTGCACACATCTCGGGCAAGCTGAGAATGCACTATATAAGGATTTTGCCGGGCGATAAGGTAACGGTTGAGATTTCTCCGTATGACCTTACAAAGGGCAGAATTACATGGCGTGCAAAATAGTCTTGCGGGATTTTGCGTAGCGTTTGTTTGAAATATGTAAATAAAGGCAATAATACAAAAAGTATTTTGTGCAAAATCCTCGCTTGACATAATGCGACATAAGTGATATAATACAAAGGTTAGGTCTGTAGGTATCTATTGACGTAACGTAACTTTTTTAGGAGGTGAAGGAATATGAAAGTACAACCTTCAGTTAAACCTATTTGTGAAAAGTGCAAAGTAATAAAGAGAAAAGGCAAAGTTATGGTTATTTGCGAAAACCCGCGCCACAAGCAGAAACAGGGCTAAGCGAAAAAATCATACTCTTTGGAGCGGAGTCAGGCTTATTCACCAATTAGTTTAAGCTGATGAAAGCGGAGCCTTTGGGCGCCGTGATAAGTGAAATTCTGCTCCGAACCGAGTGCTTTTCAAAAAAAATTTATTCGGAGGTGAATTAAAGTATGGCACGTATTGCAGGTGTTGACTTACCAAATGAGAAGAGAGTTGAAATCGGTCTTACCTATATTTTCGGTATAGGTCTTTCCACATCCAAGAAGATTTTAGCAGCAACGGGAATCAATCCGGACACAAGAGTTCGTGATTTGACAGAGGATGAGGTTTCGATACTCAGAGCTGAGATTGATAAGTATAACGTAGAAGGTGATCTTCGTCGTGATATTGCTCTTGATATCAAGCGTCTCATTGAAATCAACTGTTACAGAGGACTTCGCCACAGGAAAAACCTTCCTGTAAGAGGTCAGCGTTCTAAGACAAATGCAAGAACGAGAAAAGGCCCGAGAAAGACAATGGCCAACAAGAAGAAATAATCATTGAATCGGATTTATCTCCCGCGCGGCGAGCGTGGGTTCCGCTAAAATCAGGAGGTGAAATTAACTATGGCAAAGGCAGTTAAGAAAACCAGACGTCGTAGAGAAAAGAAGAATATTGAACGTGGTGCGGCTCATATCAAGTCAACCTTTAACAATACAATAGTTACCATTACCGATGTTGCAGGAAACGCTATTTCGTGGGCATCAGCCGGTGGCTTAGGTTTCAGAGGCTCGAAAAAGAGCACGCCGTTCGCAGCACAGATGGCAGCTGAGACAGCTGCAAAGGCTGCAATGGAACACGGTCTTAAGTATGTTGAAGTATATGTAAAGGGCCCGGGAAGCGGCAGAGAAGCAGCAATTCGCGCACTTCAGGTTGCCGGACTTGAGGTTAATATGATTAAGGACGTTACACCGATTCCTCACAACGGTTGCAGACCGCCGAAGAGAAGACGTGTATAATTACAGACAGAAAGCAGGAGGTGAAATAATAAATGGCTAAAAATACACAGCCCGTTTTAAAGAGATGCAGAACGCTGGGCATTGAACCGGGCGTAATGGGCGTTGACAAAAAGTCAAACAGAAATCCGAAACCCAACAGAAGAAAGATGTCCGAGTACGGTATGCAGCTTAACGAGAAGCAGAAGGTTAAGTTCATATACGGCGTACTGGAGAAACAGTTCCATAAATATTATATAATGGCGACAAAGAAGCACGGTATTACAGGTGAGATGCTGTTGCAGATTCTTGAAACAAGACTGGACAATGTTGTTTTCAGACTTGGCTTTGCGAACACAAGACGTGACGCAAGACAGATAGTAAACCACTCTCACATTACCGTAAACGGTAAAAAGGTAAACATTCCGTCTTACCTTGTTAAGCCGGGTGACGTTATCGCTGTAAGAGAGAAGTCGGCATCGCTGACAAAGTTCAAAGAAACGGCAGAGGTTAACTCTACAAGATTAGTTCCCGATTGGCTCGAAGCTGATAAGGAAGCGCTGACAGGCAAGGTTGTTTCACTGCCGACAAGAGCGCACATCGACTATGACGTAGAGGAACACATGATTGTCGAGCTCTACAGTAAGTAATAAACCGTATCTGATGTACTGCCTGAATATATGGCAGCGGTATTATTTTAATCGCACAGCCCTGATGAAATATACATTTTTAAATAAAGTGTATATTCGGAAAGTGAAGCGGGGTCATGTAAAAAAGACCTTGCAGGATACAGGAGTTCATGTTATCCCTGTGTTATTAGAATTAAAGTAGGAGGGCTAAATATGATAGAAATAGAAAAGCCAAGAGTTGAATGTGTGGAGGTATCCGACGACAGCCGCTACGGCAAGTTTGTTGTAGAGCCTTTGGAAAGAGGATACGGTATAACATTGGGCAACTCACTGAGAAGAATTTTGCTTTCTTCGCTTCCGGGCGTTGCAGTAAACTCAATCAAGATTGACGGAATACTGCATGAATTTTCTACCATACCCGGTGTAAAGGAAGACGTAACCGAGATAATTCTCAACATAAAGAAGCTTGCAATAAAGCTGCACGCGGACGGTCCGAAAACGATTTATATCAATCATGAGGGCGCCGGCGAGATTTGCGCACGCGATATAAAATGCGATTCTGATGTTGAGATAATCAACGGAGATCTTCATATTGCTGAGCTGAACGAGGATGCCAAGCTGTTTATGGAAATCACCATAGACAGAGGTCGCGGCTATGTTTCGGCGGATCGCAATAAGCAGATTATGCAGCCTGTTATCGGGGTTATTCCGGTTGACTCAATTTATACGCCTGTAATGAAGGTGAATTATACGATTGAGAACACAAGAGTGGGTCAGATAACGGATTACGATAAGCTGACGCTTGAGGTGTGGACGGACGGAACAATCGACCCGCCCGACGCAGTGAGCCTCGGCGCGAAGATACTCAATGAACACTTGAATCTCTTTATTGATTTGTCGGAGAGTGCAAAGAACACCGAAATCATGATAGAGAAGGAAGAAAACAAGAAAGAAAAGGTTCTTGAAACAACGATTGAAGAACTTGACCTTTCGGTACGTTCATATAATTGCTTAAAGCGTGCCGGCATAAATACTGTACAGGATTTGACCAACCGCAGCGAGAACGACATGATGAAGGTAAGAAACCTTGGTCGCAAGTCGCTTGAAGAGGTTATTGCAAAGCTTGACAGTATGGGTTTGTCGCTTACAAGCAATGAGGAATAATTGTCAGACTTGTCTGACGTAACGAATATTGAAAGAGGTGATAGTATGGCACACCAGAGAAAGTTGGGCAGACCGACTGATCAGAGAATAGCAATGTTAAGAAATCTCACAACTTCATTCCTTGAAACAGGCAGAATCGAAACAACGACAATGCGTGCAAAGGAAGTTCAGAAGCTGGCTGAAAAAATGATTACTCTCGGCAAGAAGAACACACTTCACACAAGACGTCAGGCTCTCGCGTTCATTACAAAAGAGGACGTTGTTACGAAGCTGTTCGCGGAGATTGCTCCTAAATATGCTGAGCGTAACGGTGGTTATACAAGAGTTATCAAGATAGGACCGAGACGCGGCGATGCAGCAGAAGTTTCTGTACTTGAGCTTGTATAATTGAGTTTTTAAAAACTATCCGACCTGTTATTTGAAAAGGTCGTGAAACAGATTTTTACGGAGCAGTTCCTCTTTTGGAAATTGCTCCGTTTTTATGTATAAAAACATCGGGCAACAGGTTTTAACCTTTTGCCCGATGTAAAATATTCAGCATAGAATTTTAAAACATACAACCAAATTATTCCCACATACCGAGGTTAGGCTTTGGTGCATAGAAGGTGGTGGGAGTTTTTCGATTCAGAATCTCATCAGCATTTCTTTTAAAGTCGTATGCAGTAAGATCCCTGTCACGGAAAATGGTTTTGGGACATTTGTAGCCGATTTCATACATCCATACTCCGTTATAGTTTATTTCAGCGAGCGCGTCAACAACACTGCTCCAGTCGATTTTGCCCTCACCGGGCAGCCAGTGACGTTCGTTTACAAAGTCAAAGTCGGAAACGTGAAGCGTAACAATTTTTTTGCCCAAAGCGCGGATAACGTCCTGCGGCTGCTCAACCGTAATGTGGTTTGTATCAAAGCATATTTTAAGACGCTCGTCCTCGGCGGTTAAAAATTGCATATCACTTATCGAATGACCCAAACAGGTACGCGGTAAATCCTCAACGCATAAAACCGAGCCGCATTTCTCGCATACATCGGCAAGGCGCGACAATGACTCGCGGGAGCGCAGCATCCGTTCGTTTCGTATATCATCAGGGATAGGCTCTGCGCTTGGGTGAATAATAAATTTGTCTATGCCTATGTCGGAGCCGCGTTTAATAAGTTCGGACAAAGCCCTGACAGTTGAAAGACGGAGATTGTCATCAAGGGATGAAATGTCTATTTTGTCAAACGGGGCAAACGGAAGATGAAACGACCAAAGCTTAACATTGTTTTCCTTTGCAAGCCGGCGTACGCCGTCAAAATCAAAGCCTTCATATCCTGCCTCAGATACCTCCATTGCAGAGATTCCGTTTTCGGCATACTCACGAAAAAGTTCGTCACATATTTTCTTGTCACAGCTTGAAATACCTATTTTATACATAAAAATCAACCCCTATTATATTTTTTTTAATCATATCATATTGAGAAACAAAACGCAACCACAAATTTAATGTTGCGTCAGCCGCGATTTGCTCCGTACGGTGCCTTTACACATTTGTCCTATGTGGTTGCATTGTGCAGCTGCGCCAGCCGCCTGTCCCCACGCGGCTGGCGCTAACAGTATGACCGTGCAGTTTGCCACATACGATTCCCTTTTGCTGATTTTGTGTACCGCTATTTTGTCGTACTGCCAAAACCGCCGTTACGTATTTCCGACACCTCGTCATCAACGGTTATGCCGTACTCAACAAATATGCCCTGTGCAAAGCCGTCGCCGCACTTTACCGAGAGCGTTTTTCCCTCGTTGGAGTCATTTGTAATCTTTATAAAAATATGACCTTCGTTGTCCGAAAAATAGTAATCGCTGTCAATTATTCCGACTGTATTGTTGAGCTGAAGGCGGAACTTGAATCCGAGGCCGCTGCGCGGGTATATTTTAAGCACCCAGCCTTCGTCTATTTTGACACGGATTCCGGTAGGGATTTTTGCCGTCTCACCCGGGGCAAGAGTTATATCCTTCACCGCATAAAAATCGTAGCCGGCGGACCCGACAGTCGCACGGCGCGGCAGCTTTATTCCGTCATATACCTCGTTAAGACTCTCGTCACTTCCGTATGTATCAATATATGCTTCCCTGAACTGTTCGAGGCTGACCTTTTCAAACTTCGCTATTCTTTTCATTCGTTTGCTCCTTTATATATTTGTGTGTTTTGGCGTTTTAACGTGCAGCGCACCTTTTAATATCCGATTTGCCCGCAATCTGACTTTAAAACTTACGTACACCGCGGATTTTATGCGCCGCTATTCGCGCTCCTTGCCGTGGAGCACGATTCCGTCCCCCGCAAGGGTCTTATGTACATCTATCACGCGCTGGTTAGAGCTGCCCTTCCAGAACAGCTTTGTGTCCTTTAATTCCTCAATAAAGTGTCCGTCAACAACAACGTCCACAAGCGGGATAAAGTCAAGGCTGCATATTTCCTCCCATGAAAAGCCTGTGTAAAGCCATATTGTTTTAAGCGGGAAAAGCTCGCGGCACTTTTTAATCAGTCTTGCAACCTCCGCACGGTTTTCCGGGTGCAGCGGGTCGCCGCCGCTGAACGTAACTCCCGAAATATACGGTCTGCCCAAAGCCTCGAAAAGCTCTCTTTCCGCATCTTCGTCGAACTCCAGACCGCCGTTTATATCCCACGTGACGGGATTGTGACAGTTTTTGCATTTGTGAGTGCAGCCCGCGACCCACAGCACAGTCCTCAGCCCGTCGCCGTTAAGCATATCATCCTTTGTTATATTATGGTAGCGCATTACATACTTCTCCTATCCTTGATTTCCGCCATTTTGGCATCGTTAAGGCGCGTATCGCCCTTTACGCGCGAGTAGGAAAGATACCCGTTCATGCGCTCTATTTTCGTAAGGTTGCGGCTGCCGCACTTAGGGCACACGTCCATTTCAAGCTCCTGATGTCCGCAGTCGTCACAGTATGCAAGCGAGAGGTTGACGCCCTCGTAGAATCCCATGTCCATTGCGCGCCGTACAAGCGTCTTTACCGCGTCCACGTTATAGTCAATCGGGTATTTTACATACTGAATTTTGCCGCCGTTCATAAGGTCCCAGAACCGCTTTTCAAGGTCCTGTTTCTGAATCGGAGAGATGTCCTCGGTAACATGGCAGTGAAAGCTGTTGCTTACATATTCGCGGTCGGAGACATTCTCGATAATTCCGTATTTTGCGCGGAACTGCTTTACCTGAAGTCCGCAAAGGCTCTCCGCGGGCGTGCCGTAGAGCGCATAGAGCCTGCCGTCCGCCTCCTTGAACTCGCCGACCTTTTTGTTGATGTATTCCATAACCTCAACCGCAAACTGTCCGTCCTCGGCAATCGATTTCTTGTTGTACAGCTGCTGCAGCTCGTTGAGCGCAGTTATGCCGAACGATGCGGTCGCGGTTTTAAGAAGCGGCTGAATCTTGTCGTGGATTCCCAGGTGTCCGCCGTAGAAACCGCCTTCGCAGTATGCAAGCGGGTTTGTTGACGCGCGCATCTCGCCGAGATAGTCGTACGTTCTGAGGTGGAGGTTTCGGATAAGCTCAAGATAGTAGTCCAAAACCTCATAAAAATCGCGGCTCTCCTTCTGCGCCTTTGCGTAAATCATCGGAAGGTGCAGACTTACCGCACCGATATTAAAGCGGCCGACAAAAACCGGCTTGTCGTTTTCGTCTGCGGGCGTCATTCCGCCCCTCTCGTACCACGGCGAAAGGAACGCACGGCAGCCCATGGGCGATACCACCCTGCCGTATTTCTTATACATACCTGCGACATAGCCTTCGCCCGTGAGCGACAGCCAGTCGGGGTACATTGTCTTTCTTGAACATTCGATGCCCGCCTCAAACACATCCTCAAGCTCCATGCCCGGTCCGTGCAGCGTTTCGTCATAAAGGAATACGATTTTCGGGAAAAGCACCGGCTTTTTACAGCTCTTCTTGCCCTGCCCCTTGCGGCGCACCGCAAGCATGGTTTTTGACGCCATTTTCTCAAAGCGGCTCTTGCCAAGACCCATTGTCATGGTTATGAACGGATAGTCGCCGCGGCTTGACGCGACCGTGTTGAATTTGTACTCCCAACCCTGGAAGCCCTGCGCAAATTCCTCCTGAATATCCGCTGTCGCCTCTGCTGCGCATACCTCGTCGGAAAGACCGAGAGACTTGTATTTGTCAATCAGTTTGTTATAGCTCTTTTCCGCATACGGCGCGAGAATCTTGTCCACCTCGGGCACGGTAAAGCCGCCGTACTGCTGGCTCGCCGCCGAAAGCACGATGTCGCCGATTACGTCAAAAGCAACATCGAGCGTTTTCGGCTCGTTGTACCAAAGGTTGCCCATCTCAAAGCCGCCGCTTAAAACCGTCTGCACGTCAAACAGACAGCAGTTCATGGTGTCGCGCCTTGCCGACATATCGTGAACATAGATATAGCCTTCGCGGCACGCCTGAAGCTCCTCGACCGTCATGAAAAACTTCTGATACAGCTCCTTGTTGAGCTGATTAAAGATAAGCGACCTCTTTGTCGAAACCAACGCCGAGTCGGAGTTGGAGTTTTCCTTGTCGCCTATGTACATAATCGCCTGGCTCTTTTGGTAAACCTCGTCAAGCATATGCACAAAATCCTGCTTATAGTTGCGGTAGTCTCTGTAGCTCTTTGCAACGGTCGGATTCACCAAATCGAGTGCGCCCTCGACTATGTTGTGCATTTCCGAAATTGGGATTTCATCCTTATTCATCCTAAGAACACGGCTGTCCACAAACGTGGTTATCTTGCTTATATCCTCGTCTGTAAATTCCACAAGTGCGCGGAATGCCGATTTTTTAACCGCGATTACAACCTTTTCTACATTATATTCCTCTTTAGTTCCGTCCTTTTTTATAATGTATATCATAACACAATGCCCCTTTCTCATTTCCGTTTTCGCACACGCGAAACCCGTTCTGTCTGCGCGTCCGCTGTTTGCAATGTAAAGTTATTTATAATTATATCACCATATCTTGTGTCTGTCAATAGAAGATACCCCAATATTTCGTTTTTGTCCGATTTTATATTTTTTTCCATTTTCCCTCTTGACAAATACCCTGTGGGGGTATATAATAAAAATACCCTATGGGGGTATAGCAAGAGGTGATAAAAATATGGAGAATAAAAAATGCTGCTGTGCGGATAAGCACACGATGCGCACAGAGGAGCAAAAGCGGGCGCTTTTGAACAGGCTAAAAAGGATTGAGGGGCAGGTGCGCGGAATTATGGCGATGATTGAGCGCGACGCGTACTGCAACGACGTGCTGACACAGTCGGCGGCAGTGAATGCGGCAATCGGGGCATTCAACCGCGAGGTTTTGGCAAGCCACATACACACCTGTGTTGTCCGCGACATACGCGAAGGCAAGGACGAGGTTACGGACGAGCTTATTGAAACGATAAAAAAACTGATGAAATAGCGAATTTTTGGAAAAGCTACATTATAATAAGGAGCAGAAAGCTCTGCCGTTGAATTAAATGTTTTGGCGGAGAATTGCTCCGCCGTTGAAAACGGAAAAATATTGAAATCTGCCCTATGCACAGGGCAGAAAATACCGTAAAAATAATTTTGTGAGGTGATTTTTATGGAACATTACGCAGTTACGGGAATGAGCTGCGCCGCCTGCTCCGCCCGTGTAGAGAAGGCGGTATCGGCGGTTGAAGGCGTTGAGTCGTGCGCGGTGAGCCTGCTGACCAACTCCATGTCGGTTGAGGGCAGCGCAAGTTCGGAAAGCGTCATTGCCGCAGTCCGTGCGGCGGGCTACGGAGCGTCCGTTCAGGGCGGCGCGGCAGAGTCCGCGACGGATTCCTCCGCAGACTCGCTTGAGGATCACGAAACGCCGCAGCTGCTCCGCAGACTTATCGCGTCTGTTATATTTCTTGTTATTCTGATGTATTTTTCGATGGGACATATGATGTTCGGATTTCCGCTCCCGGAGTGGTTTGACGGTAACCATGTGGCAATGGGACTTGTCCAGTTGCTGCTCACGGGAATAATAATGGTGATAAACCAAAAGTTTTTCATAAGCGGATTCAAGGGCCTTTTGCACAGGTCGCCGAACATGGACACGCTTGTTGCGCTCGGCTCGGGCGCGTCATTTGTCTGGAGCGTTTACGCGCTCTTTGCGATGACTGCGGCACAGCTGCACGGCGATTCGCACTCCGTTATGATGTACATGGACGAATTTTATTTCGAGTCTGCTGCGATGATACTCACGCTGATTACGGTCGGAAAGCTTTTGGAGGCGCGCTCGAAGGGCAAAACCACAGACGCACTGCGCGGTCTTATGCGGCTTGCGCCAAAGAGTGCGGTTATAATCCGCGACGGCGGTGAGGTAACCGTTCCGATTGAAAGTGTAAAAAAGGGCGATATATTCGTTGTCCGTCCGGGCGAGAGCATACCCGTTGACGGAACGGTCATTGACGGCGGCAGCGCGGTTGACGAATCATCGCTGACGGGCGAGAGTATTCCGGTTGACAAGGCGGTCGGCGACACTGTTTCGGCGGCAACGATAAACCGCTCGGGATTTCTGCGCTGCGAGGCAACCCGCATCGGCGTTGACACAACGCTGTCACAGATTATAAAAACGGTAAGCGATGCGGCGGCGACAAAAGCTCCCATTGCAAGGACTGCCGACAGGGTATCCGGCGTGTTTGTGCCGGTTGTCATAGCGATTTCCGCGGTAACACTTGCGGTTTGGCTGCTGCTCGGCAGGGATTTCGGCTACGCACTGGCGCGCGGAATTTCGGTACTTGTCATCAGTTGTCCGTGTGCGCTCGGTCTTGCAACTCCGGTTGCTATAATGGTTGCAAACGGAGTGGGAGCAAGGTGCGGAATACTGTTCAAGAACGCCGCTGCGCTTGAAAGCGCGGGCAGGGTAACGATTGCGGCGCTCGACAAAACAGGAACGATAACCAAAGGTGCGCCGGCGGTAACCGACATAATCACGGCTCGCGGCGTAACGGAGGAACAGCTCCTTGACGCTGCGGCGGCGCTGGAGGTAAAGAGCGAGCATCCGCTTGCCAAGGCGGTTATGGATAAGTATTCCGCACTCGGAAAGCAGACGGCGGAGGTCACGGATTTCGCCGCATTGCCGGGCAACGGTCTTTCTGCTGTGCTTGCAGGTGATGAGGTTGTCGGCGGAAGTCTTAAATTTATCTCGGAAAAATTCGGCATATCGGAGGACTTGCGCGGGAAGGCATACAGCCTTTCAAATCATGGAAAAACGCCGCTCCTGTTTGCCCGCGGCGGAAAGGTTTTGGGCATAATAGCCGTTGCCGATACCGTTAAGGAGGACAGCCCCGCGGCAGTTCGCGAGCTGCACAGAATGGGCATAAGGGTAATCATGCTCACGGGCGACAACGAGAGGACAGCGCGCGCAATCGGCGCGGCTGCGGGCGTTGACGAGGTAATAGCCGGAGTTCTGCCTAACGAAAAAGAGGGCGTAATCCGCCGTCTTATGCAGGACGGCAAGGTTGCCATGGTCGGCGACGGTATCAATGACGCGCCCGCGCTCACACGTGCCGATGTGGGAATAGCAATCGGCGCGGGCGCGGATATTGCAATCGACGCGGCGGACGTAGTTCTTATGAAAAGCAGACTTTCCGATGTTCCGGACGCGATACGGCTGAGCCGTGCCGCGCTGAGGAATATCCATGAAAATCTCTTTTGGGCGTTCATATATAATGTTATCGGTATTCCGCTTGCCGCGGGGTGTTTCACGGCGTTCGGACTTACGCTCAATCCGATGTTCGGAGCTGCCGCGATGAGCCTTTCGAGCTTCTGCGTGGTTTCAAATGCGCTCAGACTTAATTTCTTCAAGCCGCACAGCAAGAGTGTTCCGGCTGCCGCTGCGGGCGCAGCTGACGGTAATGCCGTAACCGTAAAAATCAAGGGTATGATGTGCGGGCATTGCGAGGATCGCGTAAAGGGCGCGCTTGAAGAACTGCCTTTCGTCCGCACCGCTGAGGTAAGTCACAAAAAGGGTACGGCGAGGGTTGCGCTTTGCGGCGAGCCTGATATTGACGCCTTACGCAATGCGGTTAAAAAGCAGGGATATAAAGTAATTTCGGTAAAATAATTTTAAAACATATATTAAGGAGCGATTTTCTATGACAAAAACTACACTTAAAATTGACGGAATGATGTGCGGAATGTGCGAGTCGCACGTAAATGACGCGATACGTGCCGCGTTCGATGTGAAAAAGGTAACCTCGTCGCACTCCAAGGGCGAGACGGTTATCATCAGCGAGCAGCCGCTTGACGAGGGCAAAATCCGCGAGACGATAAAGCCGACAGGCTACACGCTTACGGAGATAACAAGCGAGCCGTACGAAAAGAGCGGAGGTCTGTTTTCGTTCTTAAAGAAAGACTGATTGCAGCAGATGACGGCTTGCGTTTTTAGCAGCACATACGGCATACCGCCGCGGGCATGGGGATTCCTTGCCCGCGGTAGCGTGTTTTTTTGCCGACCGCCGAGTGCATAGCGGCTTTTTGACGCTGTGCTTACGGCGGTTTTTAAGAGGTTTTCGGGATAAAATGGCATAAATTTTGATTTAGCCTAAAAAATTATAAAAAACAGTTGACAAACCGTGGAACATAGTGTATAATAGAAAAAGTAGTTTTGAATTACGGGGTGTGGCTCAGCTTGGTAGAGCGCTGCGTTCGGGACGCAGAGGTCGCAGGTTCAAATCCTGTCACCCCGACCAATCAAAAAGCCGCATAAACGCTTGGTTTTCCAGTGTTTATGCGGCTTTTAGCATTTCTAAGCATTTTTTGATTTAAGCTCATTTTAGGTCATTTGACAACAAAAATGTTGTCAAAGTGTTGTCAAAAAATCGGTCTTTTTCCCCTTACCCATTCACAATTTTTCTCAAAATCCAGTGAATACTCCGCGCTTTGGCGCGCTTTGTCAAGCGCTCTTACCGCATAGTAATCATCGTACCCCTTGCCCTTCTGCTGTACCCATGAATCGACCGCCTCAATCCGCTTTTCCCGGTCATACGGAAATTTCTCTTTCAGCTTTTCAAGCTGCACGTCCGAAAGCAGCACGTTTTTATATTCGCCGTACTTGTGGCGGACAACCGCATTTTTTGCTTTCTTTTTTGCTTCAACAGCTCCGTTTACGCTCAAATACCTGATCGGCACCGTCATAACGCAGATCGGATGCGAGCCGTCCTCGCGTATGAGCTGTTTGCCGTTCAGCTTCGCAAACGCCCCGACCTTCTCGCCCTGCCGAACGTAGCGCAGAGCGTATATGTACTCATATAGTTGTAAACAAAATCCCGCAAAGGAGAGTGGTTTTTATCTATCGCCAAGAAATTTTAAAAGACATCGGTCTTTTTACTTCACAACCAAAAGCTAAATTTTACGATGAACTATTCATCAATTTGGATTTAAGCTGTATTCCGGCTTACAATTCTAAAGTCGGTCGTACAGGTTATAGCAATCATTCTATGATTTGTGCCTTTATCGTTATGAAATGCGAGGGTTTCTCTCAAATTTCAGACTTACACGATTATCTGTCAAACAACTTAATTATTGCCCATTAAGGCAGATTTTTTCACAGGCACAGGAAAGCGAATATATCTACAAAAACCCTGCGGCAAGTATTCAGCTGCCAAAGCAAGAGCGGAAGAGGAAGAGGGCGCTTACTTCGGACGAGATTACGCTGTTCACAACAAATCCCGATTTGAGTGCGGATGAAAAAATGTTTGTATTTTTAATACTGTACTGCGGTCTGCGCCGCGGCGAGGCGTTGGCGCTTACGGTAAATGACATTGATATGGATAACAAAAAAATATACGTGAATAAAAACTTGATTTTCAAGGGGAACGATTCCGAGATTAAACTATCACCGAAAACGGATGCGGGAATACGCAGCGTTCCGATTATAAATAATTTGACTGATATTTTGACTGAGTATATAGCCGACAAGCACGATTGCATATTTACCATGAAAGGCGAAAAAACCATGTCAAAATCATTTTTCCGAAAATTTTGGGGAAGAATTATGTCAAAAACAAAAGCATATGCGTAGCACACAAAAAAGTCGCTCGGAGATGCTGTTACTCCGCATATATTCAGACACACCTATGCAACAAGTCTATATAGCGCGGGGATAGATGTTAAGACAGCGCAGTATTTGCTCGGACATTCGTCAATTCAAGTAACGCTCGATATTTATACACATCTTGAAAAAGAAAACATAGATAAAACTCAGGATATTTTGAATAATTTTTTCAGTCAAAAGATGGACGAAGAAAAAAATCAGTCATAAAATCAGTCAATTAACAAAAATCAGTCTTTTATAAAGCAAAACAAAAACGGCTCAAACCCTACCGGTTAAGCCGTTTTTGCTTGGTGATCCATCGCAGATTCGAACTGCGGACACCTTGATTAAAAGTCAAGTGCTCTGCCAACTGAGCTAATGGACCGTATTAAATTTTAAAAAGTGGCTGGGCTGGCAGGACTCGAACCTACGGAATGCCAGAGTCAAAGTCTGGTGCCTTACCGACTTGGCTACAGCCCAATATATACCTTTGACATTGCCTGTCCGCAGCCTTTGAAAATTCCGATACCGACAAGTCAAAGTCTGCCTTGCCGATACAACAGCTTTCCGCCAACTACCGCATAAATAAAAGTGGGGTGGATACTCGGATTCGAACCGAGGGCCTCTAGAGCCACAATCTAGCGCTCTAACCAACTGAGCTATACCCACCATATTAAAGCAATAATGGCGCGCCTGAAGAGACTCGAACTCCTGACCCACTGCTTAGAAGGCAGTTGCTCTATCCAGCTGAGCTACAGGCGCGTATACTGCTGGAGCGGGTGATGGGAATCGAACCCACGCAATCAGCTTGGAAGGCTGAGATTCTACCATTGAACTACACCCGCATTTGGTAGGCGGTCAAATCGCTTGGACTGACCCTGTCATTGCCGACATTGCAGCCGACTTTTTCCAACTTAGATATTATACCAGTCCTAATGGCTTTTGTCAAGCATTTTTTTAAATTTTTTTATTTTTGTTGTTTTGAAGTTTGAAAATGCAAGACAACTTGTTGCGGAGGCTGCGGAATACCATAAAATCTTTGAACTGCAAAAATCAATAATGATGAAGACGGCAGGTATGTCAAAATTGTTCCGCCGTAAAATGACTGCCTAAATACTATGGAAGTCCGTAACACATCTATTGTAAACCTACACAGCTTTGTTCTAAAATATTACAAAATAGCGGTTGACGTTTTAGGGATATGGTGGTATACTATAAGGAATAAATTTATTAAAATGGGGGCATTTGCTATGGAAAAAATCAAAAATGCGGAAAAAATAGTAGAGATATTGCACAAGAACTGTAAGCTGTCGATTGAGCAAGTCGCCGCCATGCTGAACATGAATATTACCGAGGTCGCCGAATCTATTGATGAACTGGAGAAAAACGGAACAATACTCGGCTACGGAGCGGTTGTGAACTGGGAAAAGGTATCGGGAAGAAACAAGGTTACCGCGTATATCGAGCTGAAGGTCGCGCCGCAGCGCCACAACGGCTTTAACAGAATCGCGGAGCGCATATATCAGTACCCGGAGGTCACCTCTCTCAATCTTATGAGCGGAAGCTATGACTTCGGCGTTACGGTCGAGGGCGATAATATAAAGGATATTTCACTTTTCGTTTCCGAGCATCTTGCGCCTATGGAGTCTGTACTGAGTACTGCAACTCACTTTGTGCTTAAAAGATACAAGGAGGACGGCGTGGTGCTTGACGTTGAGGAAAAGGACGAAAGGGAGGTAATATCGTTATGAGCTTTGAACCGCAGAGTTTTTTGAACAAAACGGTGAAATCGATACCGCCGTCGGGAATAAGAAGGTTTTTTGACATTGCGGCGGAGATGAAGGACGCAATATCGCTCGGCGTGGGCGAGCCTGACTTTGTTACTCCGTGGCATATAAGGGACGAGGGTATTTACTCTCTGGAAAAGGGACACACGCATTATACATCGAATGCGGGTATAAAGGAACTGCGCCTTGAAATTGCGGCATATATGAAAAGAAGATTCGGTCTTGAATATAACGGACTGACACAGACGATTGTGACGGTCGGCGGCAGCGAGGCGATAGACCTGTTTCTGCGCTCGGTTATCGAGCCGGGCGACGAGGTGCTTATACCAGAGCCGAGCTTTGTGTGCTACAAGCCGATAACAAGGCTTGCGGGTGGTGTTCCCGTCACGATAACGACCAAGGCGGAGAACAATTTTAAGCTGACCGCAGATGAGGTCGAGGCGGCGATGACATCGAAAACAAAGGTGCTGATTCTGCCGTTCCCGAACAACCCGACAGGCGCGGTTATGACAAGGCACGACCTTGAGAGCGTTGCGGAGGTAGTGAAAAAGCACAATATAATGGTGCTTTCCGACGAGATATATGCGGAGCTTACCTATGGCATACAGCATACATCGGTTGCGGCGATTGACGGTATGTACGACAGAACGGTTGTCGTAAACGGATTTTCAAAGTCGCACGCGATGACTGGCTGGCGGCTTGGCTATGCCTGCGGAAATCCGGACATAATAAAGGCAATGACAAAGGTACACCAGTTTGCGATAATGTCCGCGCCCACAACGTCACAGTATGCGGCGATAGAGGCGCTCAGGAACGGCGATTCCGATATTGCCATGATGCGCGAGGAGTACAACCAGCGCAGAATGATTATGGTAAGCGGCTTTAACGCGATGGGACTTGACTGTTTTGAGCCGGAAGGCGCGTTCTACGCCTTCCCGTGTATACAGTCCGCGGGACTTTCATCAAACGATTTCTGCGAAAAGCTGCTTTTCGGAAAAAAGGTTGCGGTTATACCCGGAACGGCGTTCGGCAACTCGGGCGAAGGCTTTGTAAGATGCTCGTATGCGTATTCGCTGAAGAACATAAACGAGGCGCTTAACCGTATCGAGGCATTTATAAAGGATATAAAGAAATAGCGGGGAGACTGAACAGATTTGGACGGAACATACTTATATGATACGCACGCACATCTGGATGATGAGATGTTTGACGGCGACCGCGCCGCGGTGATAGAGAAAATCAGAAATTCGGGCGTGGGAAGGCTGAACAATATCGGCTCGGATATGCAGTCGTCGCGGACAAGTATCGGGCTTGCGGAAAAATACCATTTTATATATGCCGCGGTCGGTGTGCATCCGAGCGAAACAGGCGGCATGACGGACGCGGACATTGATGAGCTGCGCCGTATGGCTGCGCATAAAAAGGTTATCGCAATAGGCGAAATCGGACTGGATTACCACTATGAGGACACGGAGCGGGAAACGCAGAAGTATTGGCTGCGCAGGCAGCTGGAGCTTGTGAGGGAGCTTGATATGCCCGTTGTAATTCATGACCGTGAGTCAAAGGGCGAGTGCATGGAGATACTGAAAGAAAAAGGTATTTCAAACGGCGTGATACACTGCTTTTCGGGCAGCGCGGAAACGGCGGCGGAGTTCCTTAAAATGGGTTTTCATATTTCGTTTACCGGAGTATTAACCTTTAAAAATGCGAAAAAAGCGATAAGGGCGCTTGAAGCGATACCTATGGAAAGACTGCTTATCGAGACGGACTGCCCGTACATGGCGCCGGAGCCGTTCCGAGGTACGCGCAACGACAGCAGTCTTGTGTACAGGGTTGCGGAAAAAATCGCGGAGGTAAAGGGTGTTTCGGTTGAGGACACGGTAAGAATAACCTGTGAAAATGCGCTCAGACTGTTTAAGGTTGGTGAATAGTGTCGTGAAAAGCATATGTGACAAAAGGTGGTTTGCGGTTTTTTCGTTTCCTGCGTTTGCGGCTCGGCTTGCGGCCGGTCTTAAAATGACAAAAAGCGACAAGGAGTATACGCGGCTGTGCGGACGCGCGATAATGGCGGTTGCGATTTTTTCTGTTCTTCCGTCAGCGGCGTTTCTTGCGGCGGAACGGCTGTGCGCGGAATATTTTGCGAATATTGCAAGGATTCTTGACACGGCGGGAATGGTATATGTATATATAGCGGGCATATTATGCGCGGAGAGTATTAAATAATAAAAGCAGAGCGGCTTTTTATGGGCGGCTCTGCTTTTGTATATATCAAATGTGACCTATCGTAACTGCGAACACGGCGGCGGAGACTGCAGCGGCGCAAAGTGCGGCTATGCCGCCGCGTTTTGTGCCGCTTTTCAGCTCCCATAACGCGTAGCTTATAAGGTACACAAGTCCCCACGCAAGACACGCGGAAATCAGCAGCTTGATAATAACAGGCATAAGGATAACCTCCGTAAGAAATTGTCGGTTTAAAGCGCATTGCGTTCAAATTCCGCCGGCTAAAGCAGCCGCACATCGACCGAGAAGTCGGCGGCTTGGTATATACTGCTCCAGTCTACGGCGCAAAGGCTGTTCCAGTCCGAAAAGCCGGAGCGGAAGCTCTTGCCGATGTCAAGAATATCCGCGCCGAAATCTCTTGACGTTGCATAGAGAAAATCGGAAATTTTACTTTCAAACGCGGAGCGCGCCTGTGCAAAAAGCTCGTCATAGGAGCGGTAGCCGCTTGGCAGTTGTCCGCCCATGTACTCGACATTCAGTGCGGCGGTTTCGGCTATTTTTGTTTTTGCCCCCCCCGCCGCCGATTGTGTATTTGCCGCCGCTCTGCTCTATTTTAAAATGCGCAGCCTCCGGAATTGAAACGCGGAACGAAACCGTGTCGCGGGAGCTGTACGCGCTTTTGAGCGAAACGGTGCATTTCTTGATACCGTGAGTCAGAATGTTATATATAAGTGCGCTGTCGTCATCCATTTCGCCGACAGGCTCCTGCTTGCGGAATACCGCCATGCCGCGCATATCCGACCGCGACGAGGAAATTTTTGCGCCGTCGGCTTCTATCCAGTCGGAATCGGAATCGG
>OGRO01001338.1_pt1 | contig 21369 bp, 18 predicted proteins | sample 1553451 | NCBI WGS metagenome assembly OGRO01 (sample SAMEA2580021, study PRJEB22360) | human gut metagenome
GGATAGAAATTTTTTATTTCTACCCCCGCCCCCCGCGAGGAGGGCGACCCGAACTCAACGCCCGCCACGATCGCAGCGCATGATTTCTATCCACGCCCTCCGCGAGGAGGGCGACTCTAGCATAGCATCCGGCGCATCGGGTCTGTTCTCTATTTCTATCCACGCCCTCCGCGAGGAGGGCGACGACCTTGCGCACCACACAGGATGAGCATATTGTCATTTCTATCCACGCCCTCCGCGAGGAGGGCGACTCACTCGCTTATACTCCGCATAGCACTCTGGGCATTTCTATCCACGCCCTCCGCGAGGAGGGCGACAGCACCGGCATTTATGGCGTTACCGGCGTCTTAGTATTTCTATCCACGCCCTCCGCGAGGAGGGCGACGCGGGCATGGCCGTTTGATATGGTCGTACTGGATGATTTCTATCCACGCCCTCCGCGAGGAGGGCGACAGACCAAGAAGCACAGTATGCAGCTCCATCTGCTATTTCTATCCACGCCCTCCGCGAGGAGGGCGACTTTGTGCCGTTAATGCAGTTTAACCGCCTACGCAACATTTCTATCCACGCCCTCCGCGAGGAGGGCGACGTACGCAATCGGATTGACATAGCCTTTCCCGGAAATTTCTATCCACGCCCTCCGCGAGGAGGGCGACCTGAACGGTCTGAATGAGCAGCTTACCGCCGCCAAATTTCTATCCACGCCCTCCGCGAGGAGGGCGACTCAATGTGCTTGACTTTTGCAGTTAAGAAAGGAAATTTCTATCCACGCCCTCCGCGAGGAGGGCGACGACTACCCCGGCAAGGCCGATGCCCTGATCCGCTTATTTCTATCCACGCCCTCCGCGAGGAGGGCGACCCTTCTCATCATTTTTAATTTACTTTTTACAAGTATTTCTATCCACGCCCTCCGCGAGGAGGGCGACAATTATATGGCTATGGCCGGATGGAAGTCCGAGGATTTCTATCCACGCCCTCCGCGAGGAGGGCGACGATGGCATACCCGGCTTTGATGACGTTTGCATCATTTCTATCCACGCCCTCCGCGAGGAGGGCGACCCGCCATCGCTCTGGCCGCACTGAACAGCGCGAATATTTCTATCCACGCCCTCCGCGAGGAGGGCGACCTACAACGTCTATGACGGAACGACCAAGCAGCTCATTTCTATCCACGCCCTCCGCGAGGAGGGCGACCGGAGAAGGCAAACGCGAAGGGGGTTAGTCAGCTATTTCTACCCACGCCCTCCGCGAGGAGGGCGACACTCTAATTGGGTGCGATTTCTCACGAAACGCATTATTTCTATCCACGCCCTCCGCGAGGAGGGCGACGCGTTCGTTGTCCTTCGCTTTCCGGGAAAGAGATATTTCTATCCACGCCCTCCGCGAGGAGGGCGACGCATTGACAAGATGCGAAAGGCTAGGCAAAGGCATTTCTATCCACGCCCTCCGCGAGGAGGGCGACGGTCCAGCGGCGAGTCGATTCTTCCGCTGGAGGAAATTTCTATCCACGCCCTCCGCGAGGAGGGCGACCCTACTCCAAAGCGTTCAGCCGGCAAAAGTACGAGATTTCTATCCACGCCCTCCGCGAGGAGGGCGACTGGCCTGTGGGCAAACCTCTGCCCTTGGTGCCACCAATTTCTATCCACGCCCTCCGCGAGGAGGGCGACCTGACCACGGACACTGAACTGCGCCAGACCGTTATTTCTATCCACGCCCTCCGCGAGGAGGGCGACCGCCGCAGCCATCGCCGGGGAGTTGTCGATCAGCAGATTTCTATCCACGCCCTCCGCGAGGAGGGCGACGGCAGCTTCTCTCAGTTCATTCTCGACCTCGATACATTTCTATCCACGCCCTCCGCGAGGAGGGCGACCCGCATCGCCCAGCGCAAGGATGACCTTGCGGGAGATTTCTATCCACGCCCTCCGCGAGGAGGGCGACCCAGCCGCGTGGCCACCGATTATATCGAGGAGAGCATTTCTATCCACGCCCTCCGCGAGGAGGGCGACTCATCCGTTATTCGCCTCCCAGAGCTTTCTTGATATTTCTATCCACGCCCTCCGCGAGGAGGGCGACACCTGCACAGGGTTGCCCGCTTTCAGGCCCATGAGATTTCTATCCACGCCCTCCGCGAGGAGGGCGACGCTGGCAGGGCAGCATCGACTGGGACAAGGTAAAGATTTCTATCCACGCCCTCCGCGAGGAGGGCGACTATAGTGCAGCTCTTTTTATAGTGTTTGGAGCATAAATTTCTATCCACGCCCTCCGCGAGGAGGGCGACCACACGATGTTTTGATTCGTCTCATAAGAGCAGGCATTTCTATCCACGCCCTCCGCGAGGAGGGCGACGTACCGGGTTGTATGGACTGATGAGCGCCGCCGAAATTTCTATCCACGCCCTCCGCGAGGAGGGCGACGTCCTCAATCAGATGCAGGGCAAGGAGTAAGGAGATTTCTATCCACGCCCTCCGCGAGGAGGGCGACCCAAAACCGCAGGCTGCAGGTTTGAGCCCTGCCGGATTTCTATCCACGCCCTCCGCGAGGAGGGCGACATCTGGGCCAGCTGGCCGTTTTGAGCGGAAGGGGATTTCTATCCACGCCCTCCGCGAGGAGGGCGACCCACGGTTCAAGCATAAAAATCATTCAAAACACACATTTCTATCCACGCCCTCCGCGAGGAGGGCGACCGCGTTATTAGGACAATGGAAGGATTCAGAAAATATTTCTATCCACGCCCTCCGCGAGGAGGGCGACCTGGTCTCGACCCTGACGCAGACCGCGCAGACGCTATTTCTATCCACGCCCTCCGCGAGGAGGGCGACGTAGGGATGGCGATGTTTCCGCCAAAGCTCACTTATTTCTATCCACGCCCTCCGCGAGGAGGGCGACCGGGGTCAAAGGTCTTCAGCAGGGCACCCGCCTGATTTCTATCCACGCCCTCCGCGAGGAGGGCGACTCCAGCTGTGGGGCCAGAGGTGGTGCCGTCTGGGTATTTCTATCCACGCCCTCCGCGAGGAGGGCGACCTTGTGCTTAACTTCGGATGTGTTTCCGCCGCGAATTTCTATCCACGCCCTCCGCGAGGAGGGCGACGTGTGCTCATAGAGGCAGTCGGCGATCGCGTCCATATTTCTATCCACGCCCTCCGCGAGGAGGGCGACGCCCGCCCGGACTACCAGATGCGGCAGACGATGGAATTTCTATCCACGCCCTCCGCGAGGAGGGCGACCCTTCCGAGTCCCGGAAGATGTCAGCAGCGGACTATTTCTATCCACGCCCTCCGCGAGGAGGGCGACAGGCCGACCTGGAGGGCTTCATTGAGGCTATCGTATTTCTATCCACGCCCTCCGCGAGGAGGGCGACCGTACAGCGACGACGGCTACTATTACCTGCAAGCCATTTCTATCCACGCCCTCCGCGAGGAGGGCGACACGCCGCTGTCAAAAATACTGCCCAAATTGTCGATATTTCTATCCACGCCCTCCGCGAGGAGGGCGACAAAAGGGGCTGGACAGGCTCCGGGAGGGGTAAGCCATTTCTATCCACGCCCTCCGCGAGGAGGGCGACCGCGGTCCAGTCCGCGTTGGTGACCTGAGTAATATAATTTCTATCCACGCCCTCCGCGAGGAGGGCGACGACACATTACAGCCGGACGGCGGTAGGCTACCGGCTATTTCTATCCACGCCCTCCGCGAGGAGGGCGACAGCAAAAACGGAGAAAAACATCTCCGCTTTTGTTTCATTATAAAACGATCTGCACAGATTTGGAAGAGCTTGTCCAAAAACATCCGAAAAAACAGCTGCGATCTGCACAGAACGGCTTGAAAACATGGTGCGAAGGAGACGGAAAAAGGGTGAGTGCTTTCCATTCGCACCGAGGGAACAGGCTAGAAGATCAGCACGTCTCCGGATTCAAACAGGGGATGCACCCCGATGTGCTCGACCTTGGTCTTATAGTTGTTGCCCAGTTGATAAAACCGCAGACTGTCCAGATCGGGGTCGATGAGGGCGGCAAGCTCGGACTTCAGAACAGCAAACTGCGCGGCGTCCAGCAGGCACTCGAAGACAGAATTCTGCACCCGCTGCCCGTGGTCCACGCACTTTTTGGCGACTTTGCGCAGGCGTTTGCGCCCAGCAGCGGTCTCGGTGTTGACATCGTAGGTGATCAGGACCAGCATAGACGAACCTCACTTCCAGAAGAATGGCGGATACAGTTCCAGATCACCGCGCAGAGTCCGCGCCAGAAGGAGCGCCTGCACGTAAGGCACCAGTCCCCAGGGCAGTTTCTCTTTCAGGAAGGGATGGGTGATCTGCTCCTGCTTTTTGGTCTGCCAGGCTTTGAGAAACGCGCGGCGGCCATCGTCGGTCAGGAGGACAGCACCATTCTCCTGTTTCTGGAAGTGCTTCGCTGTCAGCAGTTTCTGGTTGATGCAGGACAGCACGAACCGGTCTGCGGAAACGGCGCGAAGCTCTTCCATAAGGTCCAGCGCCAGACTGCGGCGTCCGGGACGGGCGCGGTGCAGGAAGCCGACATACGGGTCCAGCCCGACGCTGCTCAGTGCGGAAGCGCAGTCGCGGGCCAGCAGAGAATAGGCAAAGGAGAGCAGCGCGTTCACATTGTCCAGCGGCGGCCGACGGTTTCGGGACACGAACGGAAACGCTTCATGCTGCTGTAAAATGAGGGAGTCGAAGCAGTCAAAGTAGCGCTGCGCTGCTTCCCCTTCCAGACCGCGCAGCTGGTCGAGATCGTCGCACTGCTCAATGAGCGGGAGCGCCGCCGCAAGCTGGGCACTCGTGCGTTTGAATTCCTCTACGGGTACGCGCTGCGGGTGGTCGCGGGTAGCGCGTTCCAGTACCCAGCGGGCGTTGTAAACTTTGCCAAGGATGAAGTACCGCGCATAGCGGCAGCTCAGCGCTTCGCTGTCGGAGATGCGGTACTGGGTCTGCCGCAGCAGGACATTGCCGCGCTCTTCGCCGACGGTGCGTGCCAAAAACTGGCCGTAGGGGCTGAAAAAGCAGAGGTCGATGCCCTTGGCCGCGCATTTGCCCATGAGTGCCGGGCTGGCACCGGAGCGGCTGAAGCAGACGATCCCTTCCAGCGTGTGGAGCGGGACCCGCCCGATCTCGGTCTTCTGGCGGCTGACCACGACATTTTCACCGTCGAGCGAAAGATAGGCGTCTTCCGAAGTGACGTAAAGCTGGGTCAATAGCTGTCTCATGGCGTGTCCTCCGCTTGCACTTCGTCCAGATAGGCTTTCAGGTAGGCCCTGGGGTCGGCGCGTTTGTACAGTGCGGGCAGGCAAAGCTCTTTGAGGGAGCAGGCGTTGCAGAAGGTTCCCGGCTTGACTTTTGGCGTGTAGCCGCGGGCGAAATACTGGTTCATCTCGTCGGCCATGGCCTGCGTTTTTTGGCGCAGCGCGTCCGTCAGCGGGACGAGTTCCCGCCGTCGTGTTTCCTCGTAGAAGAGCGCGGCCTGCGGGATATCACAGGCCAGCATCTCTTCCAGAGCCATGGCCTGCGCACAGAGCTGCAGCCGGTCGGCGTCGTTCTCCTTGGCGCGGCCATGTTTGTACTCCACCGGCATGGGCTGCCAGCGGCCTTCGGTGTGCTGCAGCGGGATGCCCTCCGGGTCCGCCCGGAATTCCACAACGTCGCAGTCTCCGCTGAGCCGCAGCCGGTGGCTGACGACCTTCATCCCCCGTGTGATGAGCAGATCGCCCCGCCGCTCGGTCTGCGCGGTGTCATGGCAGCGGGTATGTTCCAGCCGCCCCTCCGCAGTGCGAAGGTTCTCAGACCATTGCTGTTCGAGGTGGATGAGCGCCCACTGACGGCGGCAGAAGCAAAAATGCTGGATGCCGGACATCAACAGGTAATCGTCCGGGGCGGACATCAGGACATCCTCTCGCAGGTGACTCCTTCCGGAAGGGCATCGGATACGGTGACAGTGTAATCGCGGTAGCTGCGCGCCGGGGTGGTGGGGTCTCTGCGTTGGACGGTCACGGTATCGAACAGCTTGTATGCGGGGGCGTTGCCCAATTCCGAAGAATGCTTGAAGACGATGAGTTCCCGCACGGCCATTTTACCGCGCGCAGCGCTGTGATCGTTCTCGAACATGTTCAGGATGGCCTCCCACAGCAGCTGCAGGTCATCTTCAGAAAAGCCGGTGGTTTTGCGAGCGAGATTGGCGGAAACATAACCTTCTGCACGGTAGAGGGCATAGGGGACGATGTGCTTATGGCCGAACTCGGTATCTTTGTTTTCCGCATCTGATTCTTTTGTGATTGCCACACGAGTAAGCGTGATGTTGCGGGGCTCAATGGGGTCGATGGAATGTGCAAAGCCGAACTGAACTGGACCACGAACCTGGCCGCAGTTGAGCGCGCCCTTCACAAAGGTGGTCATAACAGCGCCAAAGGTGCGGATATCATAAAAGTCGGAACACATGAAGTTGCGGATTTTGATGTCGATATCCGGGTCTTTAGATTTGAGCTTGGAAGCAACTGCTTTGGCTTCTTTGGTGCTGGCCTTTTGGATGGAAACCAAATCATCGTGGATGCCGAGTTCATCGCCAGCGGTCAGGTCGCTTCGATTCAGCGTAACACTGTCCTTCACATAAATCCGATAACCGGGCGCATCTTCTTTTACGGTCTGGACGTAGTTCCGAATCTTTCTCTTCAAGCAGACATCGGTCACGATGCCGTAACCCGTTTCGGGGTCCATGCGAGGCATGTTATCTGCATCGGGATCGCCGTTCGGATTTCCGTTCTCAACGTCGAATAGAACAACAAAGTCGTAACGATTTTTGATGGGTTCAGACATAATTAGTCCTCCTTATCCTTTTTGGTGTAAAACTTTCGCATCTGATGATAGTAGCCGATTTGGAAAGCGCCCTGTTCGGGAAGTGTGGTGTGTGCAGGTAAGGTTTCATCGATCTTGGAGAAAAGGTGCGTCAGAAGCTTATTGTAATTGATTTGTTGTGCAGGTGTCAGCTTCTTCAGATGCTTTTGTGCGAGATTGATCAACGTGGGAAAAACAACTTCGGGGGTTTCGCAGGCGGCATTAAAGTAACGGTCCCGAATCGTTGTGTTGATTTCGGAATTGGCGTCACTTTGAATATGCTCTAACGTGGCAAACAGGCGGCCGAGTACGTAAGGGCAGTAATTCGAATCATCGTTTAACTTCATGTCCAAAATCTCCTTGTGATTTGAAAGAGTGGATGCGTTCCTCAGATAATACGCTTTCAGAATGGCGGCACGATTTGGGGTGACTTTTTGGTCAGCGTGGATTCTGGAAGCAATGCTGTGAAGGAGGGTGGAAGGATAAGGGGCTCCTGTAAGGGCGGCTCGCAGAAGCGCACCAGAAAGCTGGGGGGATGGTTTGGGATTGCGCTCTTTGAAGTTTAATGTTTCGCGGACGATTTTTGAAATGGAGATAAGTGATTCCTGGTCGTAAGGAGGACGGTCAATCTCCAGTGCTTTTGCATGCTGCTGCAAGTGTGCGGCAAATTTGCCCATCGTATCACGGTAGAAAAAACGTACCGAAATACGTGCCGCGTTGGGTGAGAGCCCCAGCACATAAAAGTGCTGGCCGGGCTGCAGATCTTCTCCCATCCAGCTGCAGGGCTGCCCTTTTGCAAGGCTGTCCAGCGCTTTGCTCAGGTCGTCTTCGGTAAGACCATGGTTTTCCGGGATGCCGAACATGGCCATCATGCCGAGGGAGGAATAGCTGGGGGACGCGTTTTCGGCCCAGCAGACCACAGCGGTATCGCCGAGGATACGGCAATGATCCCGGTCGGCCAGCAGCGTGTTCAATGCAGTGGTGTAAGCAAAGGCGGCATATTCGCTGACAGGGGCATTCTCGCCCTGCTCGTGCCCATAGGAACAAAATGCCGGGGCGTTGAAGGAAACGAGCGCGGCTCCGGAGCTCTGTGCGCCGGGAACACCCTTGATGGAAGGATGCAGCCGGGCGGCTGGGGCCTGCTGGCCGGTCACGAGACACTGGACCAGCGGAGCGTCGGGCGAAGCGCTGCTGTAGTGCTGCTGCCATGCCGCTCGGATCGCTTCATCTTCAGTGGACAGGATGCTGCCCTCCGGCCCTTCATAGTCGAACAGAAGGTTGGCGTTTCCGGTGATATCCTTCCAGCGGTCAGCCAGCAACGGGTGGGCCGATGCGTCTTCGGGCTTCCAATGGTCAAAAAACGCAAGGATCGCTCTGGCCGCAGGGGAATCAACCCCATCCAGAATGGCATGGTGCAGCTTTGCACAGGCTTCGAAGCACTGGATGGAGCGCTCCGGCTTGCCTTTTTCGTCTGCACCCAGCAGATAGGTGGAATTGTCACACAGAAAATTTGCAGCAATGCCGGAAGCTCGTTTGACATGGGCAGGAACTGCCATTTCCCGTGGGGCGAGCACTTCTTTTTTACCGCGCGGAACCATCTGGCGGCAGTCCACGAGGTCGATGAGCTGGCCTTCCGCGTTGATGCGGAGCCAGTAGCTGACCTTGAACTGATTCTCCCAGCCGGGGGCTGAGATCTGTCCGGTGCGGAGCAGCTGCTCATAATAAGCAGTCAATGCCTGTAAGATCATGTGAACACCTCCACATCCCGGCAATCCATCACCCCGTTGACCAGCTTTGCCCGGAAGAACTGCGAGCGGATGTTGGCCGGGTCAGAATAATCCAGATCATACAGCATGAATCCGAGGTCCTGCGTGGCTTCTTCCAGTGCAGGAATGTCGCCGCCGGGCCACTCCCGGAAGTTGGCAGGGAACTCGCGGCAGCCAAAGCAGGGCTGATGATAGCACTGGCCTTTGCTCAAACGGCGACGAAGGATATCCTGGAATTTTCCGGGGTTGTCGCCGGGGGCTGCCTTGTCGGTCATGGTGAAGTGACACTCGATGACATAGTGGACGTCCTGCAGGACCATAGCGGCGCGCTGCTGGATGTCCTGGCTGGTGTAGAGCACCGGCGGCGTTCCTCCCTTGGCGGCAGACAGTGCTGCGGAAGCCAGCAGGGTGGAGCGGACCTCGTTTCGCCGGATGTTGGTGAACTGGATGGGACTCAATAAGTAGATGCGGTCAATGTGGTACTTCAGGCCAGGGTGCCAGTAGATCGCTTCAACGAGCCCTCTTGCGGCCGACGGTGTGATGATGTCGTAACTGACACGTTCGGTCTTCATTTCGGGCCTGGAGAAGCATCCATAGGATCCCCAGACTTCAATGCGCATGGACATGCGCATCACCTCCTTTCAAACGGTTGTTGGACTTTCAGGCGAACATCGAATTTGCCCATTGCAACCACCTCTTTGCCATTGAATTCTGTTGTATGTTGTTTCAAAAAGCTCCTTGTGGCTTTAGTATAACACACTTTTTGCGAAATGCAAGATGCTACTTGTATAAAATCCAAATTCAACCTATAATAAAGGAGTCATTCGGAGAAAAACGAATGTGGATTGAAATTGTTGGATGTTGTTTCAAGCAATGGGGGAAAAGCAGTGGAGTCGTGTGCTCTGCTGCTTTTTCCTTTTCAGAGGATGATCGCCCTGCCTTCTTCAATCTCCATCGAAAGGCCGGTCTTGCGGCTGTACAAGTCTGGATCAGCGAGGATGGCGGAATCATCGGGGAAATCCGGAGAACGTTCCAATGCACCGGCGGCGTCCAGCGAACGGAACTGCTTTTCATAGCATTCTACGCTGTAAATGCCCAGGCGGCGGAGCTGAGCACGGCTGATGTGTCCGCCGCGAAGCAATGCGCAGAGGTCGGCACCTTCCTCAATGGGAAGATAGATCGTGTAAGTGTGGTTATCAATGAGGTGGAACTTTCCGGCAACCTGTGCAAAGGGAAACTGACATCCCTTGATACCATGCTGAAAAGCGTCCAGAATGTTCTGTTTGTCAAGCGTTGCACGGGTGCGATAGAAGGATTCAAAATAGCTGTGAATGGCATCCGGTGTGTCGAGCAGATCGTAGGCCCGCTCGGTGGCATTCATGGCGTTGACATTCTGCGAAAGCATGGGGAGCGGTGCCAGACCTTCCAGCTGGAAAGAAGCAACGATGCTTTTTTTCGGGTCACGTCTGCCCTCCCGGTTGCAGCGCCCGGCGGTCTGAAGCAGGGAATCCAGCCCCGCGGCTTCACGGTAGGCGAGCGGAAAGTCCACATCGACGCCTGCTTCAATCAAAGAGGTGGAGACGACCCGGCAGGGAAGCCCTGCCTTGAGCCGTTGACGGATCTCGTCCAACTGTCGGCGGCGGTCAGCGGCACAGAGGAAGGTGGTCAGGCAGTAGCTGCCTTCGGCGGGGAGCTGTGCAAACAGATCCTGGGCGGTCTTGCGCCGGTTGACCACACAGAGCACCTGTTCGGCAGACGAAAGCTGTGCGCAGAGGGCCTCAGCGGAGAGGATGCCCAAATCTTGCCGGGTCACGCGGCGAAGGACTTCATAGAGGTGAGCCGGGTCGGGGCTGAGTTCTTTTGCGGTCAGGCCGGGGGCAAGCTCCTGAAGCAGCGGCGTCAAGGCGGGCTGCGTTGCGGTGCAGAGAACGGCGGTGGTGTGGTAGTGCTGGACCAGTTGTGCGATGGCGGAAACGCAGGGCTTCAGGTAATCGGTAGGGAATGTCTGTGCTTCATCAAAAAGAATGACGCTGTTGGCAATGTTGTGCAGTTTGCGGCACCGGCTGCTGCGGTTGGCGTAGAGGGATTCGAAGAACTGCACAGCGGTCGTCACCACGATGGGAGCGTCCCAGTTTTCACTGGAAAGCAGTTTCCGGTACTGAGCAGGTGTCAGGTCGTCTTTTTCTGTCAGCTTGTAGTCTACACCGGAAAAGTGGGCCAGCACATTGTCTTCTCCCAGAAGATCTGCGAACGTCTGCGCCGTCTGGTCGATAATGGAAGTGTAGGGGATGACGTAAATGATGCGCTCCATCTGCGGCTTTTGTGCCACAGCATGTTCCAGCGCAAAGGCGAGGGACGCAAAGGTTTTGCCACCGCCCGTGGGAACTGTGAGCGTATAAAACCCCTGTGGTGCATGAGTACCCTGTTCCATGCAGGCCCGCAGTACTTTGTTCCGCTCCTGCGCGACAGGGGAAGCGGCAGGGCTGTCAAGGTAGCGTTTGGCCTGTGCCCGGACTTTTTCCAGCAGAGCAGAAAGTGGTTCCCCCATCCCACGCGGGGCTGCTTTACCGTCCATGAAGGTCTCGGTGTCGATGAAATCGGCATCGACCAGGCTGGAGTAGAGCATCCGGGTGAAAAAGGCCATGGTCAGGTTGTCCGGCTGGCGGAGCAGCCACGGCGGCAGAGCGGCTTTGGCAGGGGAGATCTCCTGTTTCCACTGGGAGCAATCTTCGATCCGCCGCTTGGAGCGGCCGACCAACGTGCTTTCGTCGGCAGTGTCATGCGGATTTCCGAGGTCGGGGATGCCACTGTGGTGTCCGGCAATGGCCAGCGCAGCGGGAATGTTTCCGTCCTGGATCGCGGCCTTGGCTCCGGCAGTGGAGTGGTCAACGGGCGGGCCGCCCTGCAAGCGTTGCTGGAAACCAGCGCTATATTTTCCGATGTCATGAAGCAGGGCGGTATACGCTGCTTCTGCTTGTGCGCCAAACGCTGCGGCAAAGGTTCCGGCCAGTGCAGCCGTGCTGGTCAGGTGTTCTTCGATGGTCTGAGTGCGGGTCTTGTCATCACTGATGTGCGCGAGCAGCTTCATAAGAGATTCCTCCTGAACGATATGATACCGTTACCATACGAGAAATGGAAGTTGTTGTCAATTGGCATCCTTCCTATAATTTCAGTATAAATTCTGTTGTATCCCATAAATCGTACTTCCACGCTCCCTTCTCAAAAAATCTTGCCTTTTCCCCCAAAAAGGCTTACAATAGCCTCGGCAAACCGAAAAGAAAAGGAAACAATTTCGGAGGACAGAACAATGGCTTGTACTACAATTTTAGTCGGCAAAAACGCATCATACGATGGCTCCACCATGGTCGCCCGCAACGACGATTCGGGTTCGGGGCATTTCACGGCCAAAAAGTTCGTGGTCGTGCAACCGGAGGAGCACCCGGCCGTCTATCGGTCGGTGATCTCCCATGTGGAGGTGCCGCTGCCTGGCCATGCGCTGCGGATGACGGCCATGCCCAACGCGGTGGAAGGCGAGGGCATCTGGGCGGCAGCGGGCGTCAATGCGGCCCATGTGGGCATGACGGCCACCGAGACCATCACGTCCAACCCGCGCGTTCTGGGTGCAGACCCGTTGGTGGTGTACCAGCCCGCCAAAGGGGAACGACCGGAGGTGCCTGGCGGCATCGGCGAGGAGGACATCGTCTATCTTGTGCTGCCCTATATCCGCACGGCCCGCGAGGGCGTGGTGCGCCTGGGCGAGCTGCTCCGGACGTACGGCACCTATGAGATGAACGGCATCGCGTTTCAGGATGTGAACGAGATCTGGTGGCTGGAGACCATCGGCGGCCACCACTGGATGGCCCGCCGTGTGCCGGACGATAGCTATGTCGTGATGCCCAACCAGCTCGGCATCGACAGCTTCGACTTTGCCGACGCCTGCGGCGCACAGGAAAACTACATGTGCTCGGAGGACCTGAAGGACTTTGTGGACAAGCACCACCTCGACCTCTCGCTGGACGGCAGCTTCAACCCGCGCGATGCCTTCGGCAGCCACGACGACGCCGATCATGTGTATAACACACCGCGCGCTTGGTTCATGCTGCGGCATCTGAACCCCAACACCTGGGTCTGGGAAGGCCCCGATGCAGACTATACCCCGCATTCGGACGACCTGCCCTGGTGCATGGTCCCGGAGCGGAAGATCACACCGGAAGACGTGAAATACCTGCTGTCTTCGCACTATCAGGGCACCCCGTATGACCCGTATGCCGCCTATGGCGACCCGAAGAGCAAGGGTGCCTACCGTACGATCGGCATCAACCGCAACAGCTTCATGGCGCTGACCCAGATGCGCCCGGATCTGCCGGAGGAGTTCCGCACGGTGGAGTGGATCGCCTATGCGTCCAATGCCTTCAACACGATGGTGCCGTTCTATGCCAATGTGGACACCACCCCGGCCTACCTCGCCTGCACCACCGGCGAAGTCTCCACCGAGAGCTTTTACTGGGTCAGCCGGATGATCGCTGCCATGGCCGATGCCGCTTACGGCAAGTCCATCTTCCATGTCGAGCGCTACGAGGAAGGCGTCCTCTCCGCCACACGCGCTCTGTTGAACGCCTACGACGAAAAACAGGCCCAGGAGGCCGACCCGGCCCGCCGTGCCGCCCTGCGCACGGAGGCCAACGAGGCCATCGCCAGAGAGCTGAAGGCCCGCGCCGCCGATACGCTGGATAAGGTCCTCTTTGAACTGAGCTGCAATATGAAGAATGCCTTCTCCCGCTCGGATGCCTGAGCAATCAATAAGGTAATAAATGGGAGCGCCTCCGCACAGAAACTGTTTTGTGCGGGGGCGCTCCTCGTTGTGCCGGGAACAGCATTTCATATGAAACTCCAATGCAGAAAACGCAGAATGACGGATATAAATCATAAAGAAAATGATTTTTTGTATGCGTTTCATATTTTCGGGGGGGGGGTAGGAAAAAATGAAAAAACATGGAGGAAAACATTGACAAATAGCTAAAAAAGGTGATATTCTATGAATGAGGCTTTATACCTCGGATGTCATTGTGCCCTGAGGAGGGGAAAAACTTTTTGAAACGATATGACCAGGCAGGAAAAGCAAAGTGGCTGATCCTGGTCATTGCGGCAGGTATCCTTCTGCTGGGTGTGATCCTGTATGCAGGGGGACGCTGGCTGGAGACCAGGAGCGTTGAAGAAGCACGCGGGGATCTGACCCAGACGGAAGCGGTGGAAACGCAGGAATACAACGGCGTCACATACCAGCGCCGGGAGGGGCTGACCTCCATCCTCGTGATGGGCGTGGACCATGACAGTGCTGTGGAGAGCGAGGGCGCTTACCAGGGCGGCCAGGGAGATTTCCAGCGGCTGATCGTCATCGATCCGGAACGCCAGGTCATCCGTCAACTGAAGATCGACCGGGATACCATGACAGAATGCACCGTGCTGGGCTACCTTGGCAGCCCCATCGGCACCAAAGAGATGCAGATCAGCCTTGCGCATGGCTTCGGCGATGGCAAGGAGGAAAGCTGCGAGTATGCCCGTGAGGCAGTGGAAGGTCTTCTGCTGGGAGAATCCATTGATTTTTACGTGGCCATGAACATGGATGGCATCTCGGAGCTGAACGATCTGGCAGGCGGTGTCACTGTGACATTGGAGGATGATTTCTCCTCCATAGACCCTGCAATGACCAAGGGCACGACCCTGACGCTGCATGGAGATCAGGCCGAGACCTTTGTCCGCAGCCGGATGACGGTCGGAGATGGGACCAACGCCAGCCGCATGGAACGTCAGGAGGCGTTCCGTGGTCGCGACCAAGAAGACTGCAAAGGTCTGAGTTTGAGAAAGTACCTTTTGTAGGTTTACAGAAGGCAGTGGCATTTGCTGCCACTGCTTTCTTTCTGCTTCAGAATAAATCAAAGGGAGAACAAAACTATGTCAGAATACCAAATGCCACCCCCCAATAAGGTGAATTCGCCCCAGCCCGGCAATGGAGACGAGGAGACCATTGACCTCCTGGAGCTGCTTTATGCGCTGCTGGGAAAGTGGCGGGAGATCGCAGCAGCAACCGTGGCCTGCGCCCTGATCGCAGCCATTGGGGTGCTGTTTTTTGTGACGCCCAAGTATCAGGCGTCGTCCACCATTTACGTCATCAGCCAGAAAGACTCGGACATCAACATGTCCGATCTCCAGATCGGCACGGCCCTGACCGATGACTATATCCAAGTCTTTCATATGTGGGAGGTGCAGGAGAAGGTGATCTCCAACCTGGACCTGCCCTATACCTACAGCCAGCTGGATAAGATGCTCTCTGTGACCAATGCCTCCAACACCCGGATGGTGGAGATCACCGTGACGTCGGAGTCTGCGCAGGAAGCAGCAGACATCGCCAATGAGTATGTTACCGTGGTGCAGGACTACATTGCCAAAAAGATGGCAACGGACAAGATCTCTATCATGTCCACAGCACTGGTTCCTACGGAGCCGGTCAGCCCGAACAAGACCAAAAGCATCCTGCTGGGAGCATTGCTGGGCTTTGTGGTCAGTGCGGGTGTCGTTGTTGTGATCACAGTGCTGGACGATACCTACAAGACGGCGGAGGACATCAAGAAATACACCGGGCTGGTGACGATGGCGGTGATCCCGCTGGAAAAGAGCGATGAGCCAAAACACCAGAGGGCAGACAAGCAGATCGGCCTGAAGCTGCCGGGAGAGAAAACGCTGTGAACAGACTTGAATTTCGAAAACTTCCCCAGTTGAGCTACCCGGTCAATGAGGCCTTCAACACCCTTTCCACCAATGTCTCCTTTTTGGGTCGGGATATCAAAAAGATCATGCTTACCAGTTCCCACGCATCCGAGGGCAAGAGCTTTACCAGCCTTACGCTGTGCCGGAAGCTGGCAGAGCGAGGCAAGCGGGTGGTCCTGGTGGATACGGACCTGCGGCGGAGCATGATCACCACTGTTTATGGGGTGCAGTTTGCGCCGGGTTCCAAAAAGCAGGGCCTATCTCACTATCTGGCCGGCATTGCCGAAAAGGAGGAAGTCCTGTTCCACACCAACGTTCCGGGCATGGACTTTATCCCTATGGGCCACGAACTGCTGAATCCCATCCCGCTGCTGAGCTCTGAGCGGTTTCAGAACCTGCTGGATGGACTGGCAGAGCAGTACGATTACGTGATCGTGGATGCGGCTCCGGTGGGCGTGGTCATTGATGCTGCGGAGATCGCCAAGGTCTGCGATGGCATTCTGCTGGTGGTGAGCTACAATCAGGTCCACCGGCAGGAGCTGATCGACGCCAAAAACCAGTTGGAACAAACGGGCTGCCCCATCCTCGGCACCATCCTCAATCAGGTGGATTACGAGGGCTTTGCCAACAAGAAGTATTATTACAAATCGCATTATTCCAGTTATTACAAGGCCTACGAAAAAGAGGCAGAAGAAAAGAAGAGCTGAGCCCATGACAGAACAGTTTTTAGATCTGCATACGCATGTGGTCTATGGAGTGGACGATGGTGCCCGCACGGAAGAACAGATGCGGGCGATGCTGGACGCAGCTGCTGCCAACGGCATCACCACATTGGTGGCCACCACCCACGCGACACCGGGCTTGGAGGAGTTTCCACAGGAGCGCTATCAGCGCCACCTGGATGCAGCGCAGGCCTATTGTCAACAGCAGGGGTATGGATTGCGGCTGTACCCCGGTGCGGAGCTGCTGTACAACCCCATGCTGCGGGATGCGGCCAGAGAAAACGGCCTGCCCACGCTGGCCGGTACAGACTGGGTGCTGATGGAGTTTTTACCGCAGACTTCCGCCAAAGAGCTGGAAAACGGGCTGGAAGAAGTGGCTGTGTGCGGCTACTCCATTCTGATGGCCCATGTGGAGCGCTACCGCTGCCTGGAATCGCGGGGCCTTCTGGAAAAGCTGAAGGCCCGGTATCCTGTGGCCTGCCAGATGAACGGTTCCACGGTGCTGGAGCCGGGTAGCTTTTGGAAGCGGCGGCGGGTGGAACGCTGGCTGAGCAGCGGTGTCATTGATGTGGTAGCATCGGATGCACATAACACCACGTCCCGGCCGGTCAATCTGCGGGAAGCCTATCAAAAGCTGAAACTCACCTTCGGCGAGGAAACAGCGGACCGTTTGACCGGGCGCAGCGGCCTATGGAAGGAATTCCGGGACACCTTAGCACAACAAAAAACGACTTGACGTTCCAGCAAAGTGCTGGGGACTGCTTCCTTCTGCACAATGCGTAGCATGTTGGGGGCGGGTGTGCAAGACGCAGAAAAAGCAAAACAGCGGCAGTTTTCCAAATTGGAAAGCGGCCGCTGTTTTTTGAAATCAATCTTGTTAGAATTTGCTAAAATTCTTTGAACTTATTTGTTTGCACAAAAAACTCTAGATGCAAAATTGTTGCATCTAGAGCGAAAATAAAAATCACACCCCCGATGCGCCGTAGTTTGCCAGCACACGGGCGGAGGGGTCGTTGACGTTGCAGCCGGGCCATGCCTTGTTGGGCATCCAGAAATCGACGATGGTGCGGCTCTGGTCGTGGTAGTATTTCTCGAAGATCTCGCGGTAGAACAGGCTCTCCTTGGTGAACGGCATGCAGTGGGCCGAATAGTTTGCCCGGCGGAGCTGGAACTCCTCGTCGGTGTAAAGGCTCTCGGTATACTCCTTGATGTCGTCTACCATGCTGTGGCCCACGGCGTCAGAGAAGGCGGCCTTTTCACGCCACAGGATCTCCGGCGGCAGCCAGTCGCCCTCGAAGGCTTTGCGCAGCAGGTACTTGCCCTTGCCGTAGCTGTTCAGCTTCTTTTCGGGGTCAATGGCCATCACGTAGCGGACGAAGTCCAGATCACCGAAGGGCACACGGGCCTCAATGCTGTTGGAGGAGATGCAGCGGTCGGCGCGGAGGACATCGTACATATAAAGCTCGCGGATGCGCTTCTGGCTCTCCTGCTGGAAGGCGTCGGCGGTGGGGGCATAGTCGGTGTACTTGTAGCCGAACAGCTCATCGGAGATCTCGCCCGTCAGAAGGACGCGGACATCGGTCTGCTCGTGGATGGCCTTGCACAGCAGATACATGCCCATGCTGGCGCGGATGGTGGTGATATCCCAGGTGCCCAGCAGGCGGATGACTTCTTCCAGGCTCTGGAGGACCATCTCCCGGTTGATGATGACCTCGTGATGCTCGCTGCCCAGATAGTCGGCGGTCTGGCGGGCATACTTCAGGTCGATGGCGTCGGTGTCCATGCCGATGGCAAAGGTGCGGATGGGCTTGCCCAGCTTTTTGGCTGCGATGGAGCAGACCAGCGAGGAGTCCAGACCGCCCGAAAGCAGGAAGCCGACCGGTGCGTCGGCGTCCAGACGCTTTTCCACACCGGCAATGAGCTTTTCGCGGATGTTGGTCAAGGTGGTCTCCATGTCGTCTTCCATGGGGGCGGGCACGTCGGCGATGTCCTCATAGCGGACGAAGCGGCCGTCGCAGTAGTAGCTGCCAATGGGGAAGGGCCGGATGTCGTCGCACCAGCCGATGAGGTTCTGCATCTCGGACGCGAAGGCGATCTGGTGGCTGGACTTGGAGTAGCCGTAGAACAGCGGGCGGATGCCGATGGGGTCGCGGGCCGCGATGAGGCGGTCCTTGCGGGAATCGTAGAGGATGAGGGCGAACTCGGCGTCCAGATGGCGGAACATGTCGAGGCCGTACTCATAATAAAGCGGCAGCAGGATCTCGCAGTCGCAGTCGGACTGGAACTTGTAGCCCCGGCGCTTCAAAATCTCTTTTTCAAAGCGGAAGCCGTACAGCTCGCCGTTGCAGACCACACAGTCGGCTCCGCGGTAGAACGGCTGCATCCCTTCGGGCGTCAGGCCCATGATGGCCAGCCGGCCAAAGCCCATCAGGCCGAACGGCCCTTCCACGACCCGCTGGTCGTCCGGGCCGCGCATCACGGTGCGCAGCAGATAATCCTTGAACTTGGCGGCACTTAGATCGTGCCCGGTGTAACCCATTACACAACACATATTTCTTACCCCTCTCAAGTGACCGCTCCATCATTGCTTGGCAATGCCGCCTCTCCGGATCGGAGCGGTCTCAAATAAAAATACGGCAGCTTTCATCCCATTTTGCTAGGACGAATGCTGCCGTATCCGTGGTGCCACCTAAATTACCGACACGCTGGGCATGTCAGTCACTTTTGTGCGCTCTCCCCGTTGAAAGCACTGCCGCGATAACGAGCGGCGCACGTCTGCCCCTACTTGCCGCCTTACGCGGGTTCAGGGGGAAGCTCACGGGGGTTCGTTCGGGTCCGGCTCTCTGCACGGCTCGCACCTGCCCGCGCTCTCTGAAAAAGAGCGGTTGGACCTTACTTTTCCCGGTCAACGCTTTTCTTGCCTGAATTGTATCACGGCTTTTTGTCCGTGTCAACAGCCGAATTTGAATTTTCTGCGGTTTGTTCAGCCTGCTCATTTTGCTGCGCACAGCGGCGGCAAAGTCCGTACAAAACGCTTCCCTCGCACTGGAGCGTAAAGCCGTGTTCGGCCATCAGATGGGCGCGCACCTCGTCCATGAAGTGGCAGTCCAGGTGATAGATCCGCCCGCACTGCACACATTTGAGGTGCAGATGCTCCCGGCAGTGCCGCCCTTCGTCCACATACTGGAACACGGCTTTTTCGCCCTTGTCAGCGACGTATTTCATGATGCGCTGTTCGCCCGCCAGCTTGTCGAGGTAGCGGTAGACGGTGGTGGGGTTGGGGCTGGCGCCCTCGGCCTCCAGATGTTCCAGAATATTCGACGCACTGACCGCGTGCTGCCGGTTGTTGATGAGGTAATCCAGGATGAGCTGCCGGGTTTTGGTGTTGTATCCGCCGCGACCTGCCATGATATCCGCCTTCCTTTCCGCATCAAGTGTATCACAATTTATCCTTCGATGCAAAACAAGATGGGAGAGTTGGTGACAAGCACAAAAAACTTTGTGAATAATGCGAGAAAATACGGCAGAATATCTGTGCAAAACGGAAAAGCTCCCAATCTTTTGGAAAAACTCTTGTAAAGATTGACAAGTTGTGTGATAATATTCGTATGAGATGAGTTGGATTATTTCAGGGATACAAGCTGCCTTTTGGGCGGCTTTGTGTTGTTTGAGACGAACATCGGAATGAAATGATCTGTTCGGTTAGGAGATTGGAAAGATGAAAGAGATGGAACAGCAGGCAAAGCAGAGCTTGAAGCTCCAGGCCTACCAGTACCTGAAAACAAAGATCCTGAACTGTGAGTACCGTCCCAATGAGTTTCTCAACGAGCAGAAGCTCTGTGCGGAGATGGGAAATATCAGCCGCACCCCCATGCGGGATGCGTTGGGCCGGTTGGAGCAGGAGGGCCTCATCACCATCCTGCCCAAAAAGGGCCTGATGGTCTCCGGCATCACGGAGGAAGATGTGCACAGCATGTTCGAGATGCGCCTTCTGGTGGAGCCGTATGCGCTGCGCAATTACGGCAACCTGATCCCCCGGCAGGCACTGGAAGACTATAAGGAACTGATGCACCACCCGGACCGCATCGACGACTTCTGCAAGTCGGACGATGATTTCCACGCGCTGCTGATGAGCAGCCTGCCCAACAAGTACCTGCGCTCGGCCTATGACCGCATCACCGGCCTGAACACCCGGTTCCGCATCATGACCGGCAAGGTGAGCATGATCAATCAGGACCAGACCTGCGAGGAGCATCTGCACATCCTGGATGCGGCCCTGAACGACAACTGGGACACCGCCGCCGATGCGCTGCAGCACCATCTGGAGCTGGCCCGCGATAAGGCTGAAGGCGTCATCAAGGTCATCCGGCTGTGGTAAGACTTACCCTCTCAGGCGCTCCGCGCCAGCTCTCCCAGAGGGCGAGCCACTGGCGAGCCGGTTCTGGTCGTGCTGGATGAGCAACGTTTCTTGGAACCATAAAATAGAGTGCTCCGCTGTTTCGATTTACAGCATCCGTACAAACGCTCTTTTGTCAGAGCCATTGTATCGATGCCGTTGGTCTTGACGACGGAGCACTTTTGTTTCCGATTCAAACTGCTTTCAGCATCCAGCAGAGCCTGTCCGGCCTGCCAAGGGCTCCCCCATCGGGGGAGCAGTCAAACCCACAGGGTTTGACTGAGAGGGTACTTTTTTGCACAAAAACAGCACATTTGTCCAGAAACAGTGGGATATGTATAAAAAATTCATAAAAATCATAAGAATTTGACATTGCATAGTTTTAACAATGTGGTAAAGTAAAAGGCAGAGAGACCCGGCTGAAAACGGGTACAATGATTTGGAGGATCGTAATTATGGCTGATCGTATCGTACTGAATACCATTTCCTACCATGGCCACGGTGCCATCGAGAACATCGTTCCCGAACTGACCGCCCGCGGCTACAAGAAGGCATTCGTCTGCTCCGACCCCGACCTCATCAAGTTCGGCGTGACCAAGAAAGTCACCGACCTGCTGGATGCGGCAAACTTTGCCTACGCTGTGTACAGCGAGATCAAGCCCAACCCCACCATCGCCAATGTGCAGGACGGCGTGGCGGCCTTCAAGGCTGCTGAGGCAGACTGCATCGTGACCATCGGCGGCGGCTCCTCCATGGATACCGCAAAGGCCATCGGCATTATCATCAACAACCCGGAGTTCGCGGATGTCCGCTCTCTGGAAGGTGTCGCGCCCACCAAGAAGCACGCCGTCTTCACCATCGCCGTGCCCACCACCGCCGGTACGGCGG
>OGRO01001342.1_pt1 | contig 21336 bp, 18 predicted proteins | sample 1553451 | NCBI WGS metagenome assembly OGRO01 (sample SAMEA2580021, study PRJEB22360) | human gut metagenome
CGCCCGCCGCGTTTCGTAGCATCATTTACGAACGCGTACTTCCCGGACTGCAGGTCAAGCGGGTAATCAGGATGTTCAGGCGCGATCCGGGCGGTTTTGGCAGCGCGACCTGCGTCATTCTGCTCGTGGTTCCGCTGCTCGCCGCCGCGCTCTTCATCGTGCTCCTGCCGACCATCCCCTTCATCGGCGTCATAGCCTCCATGTCAATGACGTCGGTGCTGGGAAACGACCTCGTGCCGCTGGCGCTGCTAGGAGTGGTCACCATCGTCGTTGCGCTCATGGTGTGGATCGCCGGCGCGATCGTGAGCGCGTTCATCTCGGCGCTCTACATGCGCTCGCTCGGATACTGGATGGAGCAGTTCAAGCCCGATACCTGGCGGTCGCCCTCGGCACCCATGCAATTCGAGGCGGAGATGGCGGCGGGGAAGGAAGCCAGGCGCGAGGCGAAGGCGGCGGCGAAGAAGAGCCGTCGCGCGAAGAATACGAAGGACGAGAAGCTTGCGGTTGATTCCGGGCAGCAGGAGCAGGCCGAGGTCGAGATGGCGGAGCCGGCTGAACCGGCAGGTCAAGATGACGGTCAACCATCCGTGGACCCGGAGGATGCCGTCGGCGAGACCACGGACCCGGAGGACGCATGACGATTGACATCGACTGGCGCGCCGCTTGGATTGCCGAGCAGGAGCACAGGGGACGTTCCGACGACGCGACACGATGGGACGAACGTTCGGCAAACTACGCCAAGGTTTCGGGAACGAGCTCGTACGCATCGACCTTTCTCGACTACGCCGGGGTGCGTGAAGGCGAAACCGTGCTCGACATGGGGTGCGGGTCCGGCGCGCTCGCGCTGCCGCTTGCCCAGGACGGACACGAGGTCTACGCCTGCGACTTCTCGCGCGGCATGCTCGACGCGCTCATGGAAACGGCCTTCTGTCTCGGCGTGAACGAGCACGTTCATCCCATGCTGCTGGCCTGGGACGACGATTGGACCACGGCCGGCGTGCCCGTATGCGACGTTGCGCTTGCCTCGCGCTCCATCGCGACGGGTGATATGCAAGCGGCGCTTGCCAAGCTCGACGAACATGCGCGCAGGCGTGTATGCATCACGCTGACGACGGGCCTTTCACCGCGTGTCGATCCTGTCTTGCTCGACGCGATCGGACGCGAACAGCCACGGTATCCGGATTGTGTCTTCGCGTTCAACATCCTCTGGGGCATGGGCGTTCACCCCGAGCTCTCCTACATCGACAGCTCCCGGCAGAGTCGTTTCGGGAGCTTCGACGAGGCCATCGACAAGACGTGCGATGCCATGGGCGCCACCGACGAGGAGCGCGAACGACTCATCGCGTACTCGAGACAGCATCTTCACCAGGTTCACGACGCCGACGGTGGGACATGCTGGGAGTACGACCACACGCGCGTCACGCCCTGGGCGTTTTTCGCGTGGGACAAGTAGCAACCAGACAAAAGTCGCCGGGGCACTCTTGTCTGGTTTCGCAGGTCAGGGGTCTGGCGCATCAATCCCGCTTGCCAATCGGCGGTTTTATGGCATAATGACCGAACCGTTTTGTCCCCATCGTCTAGCGGTTAGGACGTCGGCCCTTCAAGCCGAAGATCGCGGGTTCGAATCCCGCTGGGGGCGCCATTGATCGTACGGGTCCGCCAATTTCGTTGCGCGGACCCTTTTCATCTGCGAAATGAGACAGTTGCTCTGAGACATTGTCTCATTTTGTCCGGGAGGTGCCATGGAGCACATCATCACGAAGGAAAACGTCGACGAGGCGGTTGCGTTCATGCGCAAACGCGTGAATGTCGCCGATGGCGCACTCGGAATCGTACTCGGTAGCGGCCTGGGTGGTCTGGTCGATACCATCGATGGAGCGACGTGCATCGACTATGCCGAGGTTCCCCATATGGTTCCGTCAACCGCTCCCTTGCATGCAGGTCGTTTCGTCATCGGAACGTTGGGAAAGCGACCGGTCATCTGCATGCAGGGGCGACTGCACGCCTACGAGGGAAACACGCCCCAGCAGGTTGCGTTTCCCATCGTCTTGATGCATGCGCTCGGCGCGAACGAGCTCGTGGTCACGAACGCAGCCGGCGGCATCAACGTCGACCTTGGCGTGGGTGACCTCATGCTCATTGAAGACCACATCAACCTGCTGGGCGCTAACCCGCTTGCCGCACCCGATGAACCTGCGCTCTTTCCGCGCTTCTTCGATATGACGCAGGCGTACTCGCCGGCGCTGCGTGAGCATGCCCGCCGGGCAGCGATGGCGTGCGGAGTCGATCTCAAGAGCGGCGTGTACATCGCCACCGTGGGGCCATCGTTCGAGACGCCTGCCGAGATACGCGCCTTTCGCACGCTCGGGGCGGATGCCGTGGGAATGTCGACCGTCTTCGAGGTCATCGCCGCCCGTGGTTGCGGGATGGACGTTCTCGGCATCTCGATGATCTCGAATCCCGCCGCTGGCGCGCTCGACGAGCCGCTGAGCATGGATGACGTGAACATTGCCGCGCGAGAGGCAGCCCACAAGGTCGAGCGGCTGCTCCTCGCCTATGCCGGATGAGACAGATGTACCTGTCCAATGTGTCTCACTCGTCCCCCCGCCCACACCCACGGTTCGGAAACGAAACGACCACGCGCCGGTCAAGTTTCTTGTGGAGGGTTTGGCGAACGGTTATGGTTACGGGGTCAAGTTGTCTATAATGAGGACATGCCTTTCGAAGGGAGGTGCGCAATGGTACTGGTAAACGTCGAATCGCTCGTCATCGGCCTCCTTCCCATGCCATCTGTCATCACCCTGCGTGTCGCGGAACACCGCGAGGATATCGCCGATGACCTCGTGCTTCCCATCTGGATCGGCACCATGGAGGCGACCGCCATCGCCGCCGCGCTCGAGGGCAACGCGACCGAGCGTCCCATCACGCACGCCCTCGCCATCGATCTCGTCAGCTCCCTTGGAGGCAACGTCAGTCGCGTCGTCATCGACCGCGTCGAGGGCACGACCTTCTACGCCACCATCTATCTCCGTTGCGCAAACGGCATGTTCACGCGTGTCGACGCGCGTCCGAGCGATGCGATCGCCCTTGCCGCACGTGCCAATGCGCCCCTGTTCGTCGAGGAAGACGTCATGCAATCTGCCGCTTGTCCGCGCGCCCTCACGCCGGGGCAGGACGAGCAGATCGAGCTCGAGGAATTCGACAAGTTCATCGAGCACATCAAGCCCGAGGATTTCGTCACGCACAACGGCGGCAAAGACTAGTGCCGCGCGGGCTGCCTAGACGGCGCCCGGTTCCTGCGTCTCCATGAGGCGCGCAATCTCGTCAGTGGCAAGCGTCCGGATGTCGGGTGTTGGCATCGCGCGCAAGAACGACTTCGCGTAGTTCTTCGTCTGCAGGCGCGCATCCGCGAGCACGAGCCAGCCGCTGTCGGTCGAGTTGCGGATGAGACGACCTGCGGCCTGCTTGAGGTCCATCACCGCCTCGGGGAGCGAATAGCGTCCCCAGGCCGCACGCCCGTCGCGCACCTCGCGCTCGCGCGTGATGGGGTCATCGGGACGGCTGAAGGGCAGGCGGGCGATGATGACGCAGCGAAGGGTGTCCCCAGGGGCGTCGAATCCCTCCCAGAACGACTTGAGCGCGAACATTGACAGGTTCCTGTCTGATAAGAACCTGTCGCGCAACGACTTCGTGCTCGTGCCGCGAGTCTGCGCGACGAGCTCAATTCCCTCGTTCGCGAGTAGGGGCTTGAGCTCGCGGTAGAAGGCTTCCATTTCGCGACGGTTGGTGAACAGCGTGAGCACCGAGCCGCCCATGGCGACGTGTACCTCGTACAGCAACCGCAGGAAGGCGTCATGATGGCCGGGGGAGTTCGGCTCGGGCATGTCGCTCGGCAGCAAGACGGACATGTTGTGCTCGTAATCGTAGCCAGACGCGAACATCGCGGTGCACACCGGCTTGTCGGTGACACGGTCGAGGCCCGTGGCACGCAGGAAGTGGGCGAAGGGCTCGCGCTCGGCGGTGGCCAGCGTCGCCGAGGTGAAGACGAGGCTGCGCGTCTGCGGGTAGAGGTCGGCTGCGAGCGACTCGCCGATGTCGAGCCGCATCGCCTCGAGCGACTGCATGGGGCGTCGTGGGTTGCGGTCGAGCTGCAGCGAGGTGACGAAGCGGTCATCTGTGCCGTCAAGGATGAGCCCGAGGGCGTCGACATCGCCCTTGAGGCCGCACGTTATGCCGGAAAGCTCCGCAAGCTGGTTGGCGAACTCTCCCTCGAACTGCTCGAGCATGGAGATGAGGTCGGCAAGGCGGCCGTTGAGGCCCCAGAGCGCGTCGGCGAGCTTGGTACCGCAACCGCACAGCTCGCGCCAGGTGCTTCCCGCGCGCACCTCGGCGCCAATCCACACGGTGATGATGTTGTAGCTGCCGTTGTCGCGTGCGTTGGGGGAGGGAAGCTCGGCGAGCGCCGCAAAGAACTCGGCGGCGAGCAGTTGGATCTGCCCGACGCGGTTCTCGATGTCGGCGGTGACACCGTAGAGCATGTCTCCGCCCTCGAACCCGCCGGCGCGTTTGCCGATGACGGCGGGGATGCCACTCTTGGGGTTCGCGATGCGGCCGAGCGTCGCCTCGAGGTCGCGCGAGCTGATCGAACTGGAGAGCTGTCGACGTGCCTCGCCCTCGACACCATGGGCCTCGTCGATGATCCAGTGCCTGATGGGGGGCAGGATGCCGTTGTCGACCTGCATGTCGCGAAACAGAAGCGCGTGGTTGGTGACGACGATGTCGGCACTCGTGGCCGCGCGACGCGCGCCATGCAGGTAGCATCGACGCGGGAAGAAGGGGCAGCGCTTCTTGAGGCAGTCGTTGGCGTTTGCCTGGATGTCGGCTCGCGGAAGACGAGACCATCCGATGCTGAGAGCGTCGAGATCGCCGTGGCTGGTCTGCGCCGTGAAGCTGAGGAGCGTGGCCATCATCGTGATGAGGTCGCCATCGGCGCCCTGGCGGCTGCGTATCATGTGCTCGAGCTTGCGCAGGCACAGGTAGTGGTCGTAGCCCTTGAGGGCGACGTAGTTCAGGTCATCGCCAAGCGCCGCGCGCAAGCGGGGAAGGTCCTGGTAGACGAGTTGGTCCATGAGGGCGTTGGTCTTGGTCGCGACACCCATCGTGACCTTGTTCTCGCGTGCGCCGTAGGCGATGGGCACGAGGTAGGCCATGGACTTGCCGACGCCCGTTCCCGCCTCGATGACGCGGATGTCACCTTCGCGCAGGCACGCTGCAACCTCTTGCGCCATTCCGAGCTGCTCGGGGCGCTCCTCGTAACCCGGGTACATCGTGCCCATGATGCCTTCCGGCGAAAACGCCGCCTCGATGTGTGACTCGTCGCAAAAGGAGAGGGGAACCTCGTCGGCGTCCGGACGGGGAGGTTGGCTCAGGGCCTGCGTGTGCTCTGTGCGGTTGCGGCGCAGGGAGAAGTCGATACCGGGCTGCTCGAGCGCCGCTTGCGCGAAGTACGGTCGTAGCGGCCAGTCGGTCTGCGGTGAGAGCTCGGCGATGCTCGCCGCAAGTCCGGGGGTCATCGCCTGGATGCCCGCGAGCAGTATGCGCCACAGCGCGCCGAGGCTCACGGTGTCGTCCATCGCGCGGTGCGAGGGCGAGCTCAGGCCGAAGGCGGCGGCCAGGTCGACAAGCCGATGTGACCTGAGGCGCGGCAACACGATCTGCGAGAGCGCGAGCGTGTCGATCCATTGCCCGGAAAGCATGCCGGGTCGTGCTTGCCGCATGACGAAACCCTGGTCGAAACGCGCGTTGTGGGCAACGAGGTTGCGATTGCCCGCGAACTCGGCCAGTGCCGCGACCGCATCCTGTGGGCACGGCGCATCCTCGACATCGTCTTGTGTGATGCCCGTGAGCTCGACGATTTCCGGTGGTATGGCGAGACCGGGATCGACGAAGGTGTGGAACTCGCCCACGGTCTCGCCGCCGCGCATGCGGATGGCGGCTATTTCGAGCAGCGAACAGCGTGTCGGGTCAAACCCGGTGGTTTCGGTGTCGAGCACGATGACCTCGTCCTCGACGAGGCCGAATTGCAGGTCCCGCGCCCGCTCAGGAAGCTGACGGTACATGTTGGAAACTTCCGGGTCCGTTCCCGCGATGAGAAACTCGTCAAGTCGTATTTCACGTGAAACAGCCATGGGCAAAGCCTATCATGTTGCGGTGACATAGCGCTCGGTCAAATCGGTATACTTGCGGATAGTCGACTGGAGGACCAGCATGCCCGAATCTGAGAACTACTACGCGACGTACTGCCGCCTCGAAGAGGCAAGTGGCGATTCGTGCGTCGTGCTGAACGCCAACGCCGTCATCATCGCCGCCGAACTCACGGTCACCAAGCAGGTTCACGTGACCAAGAGGGGCAAGGAGGTGCCGCGCATCTTGCTGAGCCGTGGCAAGGAGGCGATGGGGTTTCTGCCCGACAAGGTCTTCAAGCAGGTTGACGGGCTGCTCGATGACGGATGGACATGCCGCGCGTTTGCCTCGGCCGTCGTCATCGACAAGATCCGCAATACGAATTGGGTCGAGGTCGCGATTGTCTGCTACCCCTCCAAAGACGCGCCCGTCTTCGAGCCCTTCGTCGCATCCATCGCCGACCGCATCGCCAAGGGCGACCATCCTGCGATCGCGCTTTCGTCCAAGGAGCTCGAGCACGTCATCGAAAGCGGCGGTCAGTGGGCAGACGTCAAGTCGCAGCAGCTCCCCAAGCTCGAGAAGGGCGTCGCGTACTTCAAGACCAAGCGCACGATGACGGAGAATCTCGCCTATGCCGCGGCTGCGGGTAACAAGGGCTGTTACGTCGGGCTCTTCGTCGTCCTGTTCGTCATCATCTTCCTGATCGTTTCGTTCTTCATCTTCCGATAGGCGAGGTGTGCCGTGCTTACCGAACGTGTTCTGACGCAGGCCATGCGCATGATGAATGGCCATTACCTGGATCTCAAGCCACTCGACGAGAACCAATGGACCTTACCTGCCCCCAAACCCGGCAAGCGCTACATGCTCTACATGCACATTCCGTTCTGCGAGCGTCTGTGCCCCTATTGCTCGTTCAACAGGTTTCCGTTCGAGGAGGGAAAGGCGCGCAAGTACTTCGCGAACCTCCGTACCGAGATGGATATGGTTGCCCGGCTGGGCTACGACTTCGATTCTCTGTACGTCGGCGGTGGAACGCCGACGATTCTCATCGACGAGCTCGTTAAAACGATTGGCAAAGCCCGCGACATGTTCTCAATCGTCGATGTGTCGAGCGAGACGAACCCAAATCATCTCCTTCCCGAATATGTCGAGAAACTCGACGGTGTAGTGCAGCGATTGTCCGTTGGCGTCCAAAGTTTCGACGATGGATTGCTTAGACAAATGGACAGATATGAAAAATATGGCAGCGCCGAGCAGATTTTGAACAGAATCATCGATGTCGCGGATGCAAATGTGTTCAAATCGCTGAACGTCGATATGATCTTCAACTTCCCGGCGCAGGACGAGGCGATGCTCGTGAACGACATCGCGGCGATACTCGAATCCCACACGAACCAAGCCACGTTCTACCCCCTCATGGCCTCCCCGGCCGTCGAGAAGTCGTTGGCGGCTACCGTGGGCAAGGTCGACTACGCGCGCGAGCAAGCCTTCTACGAGATCATCTGCGAGGGCCTGACGGGAGGGGATAACCCCGCCTTTGCCTTTGGCGATGCCTGGACCTTCAACGACGCGAAGAGCCCCATGATCGACGAGTACATCATCGATTACGAGGAATACCCCGCCCTGGGTAGCGGTGGCATGAGCTTCCTCGACAGCAAGCTCTTCGTGAACACCTTCAGCATCAGGGAATATGACGAGCACATCGAGAGCGGTCACATGTCGGCCTCGCGCATGACGACGTTCAGCAAGCGCGACCACATGCGCTACCGCTTCATGATGCAGCTCTTTGGCCTGAGGCTCGACAAGAGGGCGTGGGAACGCGACTTTGGCTGCACCGTGGCTGCAGGCCTTCCGGCCGAGTACGCGTTCTTCAAGACGAGCGGTGCCATCGACATCGACGATGACGAGCAGATCACGCTTACCCCCAAGGGCCGCTACATGATGGTCGCGATGATGCGGCAGTTCTTCATCGGGGTGAACGGTGTGCGTGACGATGCGCGGGCAAGCCTTCCCACCGACGAGCGCGACTTGCTCTTCGGTGCCGGAGTCCCAGTCAAATAAACGACAAAATCATATGCGCAAACGTGCATAACTCACGGTTGCAGTAGCTTTTCAGCATACTCCTTGCAGGCATGCACGAATTCTGCGGGCTCGAGAGCAAGCGCCTGTCCCATGAGCGAAACCACCTGTTTGGAAAGCCATGAGCTTCCCGTCCAGGGGACCTCCACGATGCGCCCCGCCTCGTCATCGCTCACGACGCGCAGGGAGCGCCAAGCAGGCAGCGGGCAATCGGCATCCAGGCGAATGCGCGCTTTGGCGGCGTGGTCCAACCCGACGCGGGGACGGGGAGCGTCATCCCGCGAAGCGAAACGCTCCTCGAGTGGTGTCGCCCGGAGAATGCGATCGATCCTAAAGGAGCGCCAGCCATCCGAGTTGCGGCAGTATGCCTGCACGTAGCGATGCCCGTCTTCCGAGAAGATCCGCAGCGGTTCGACGCGCCTGGTCCGCGCCTCGATGTCGTCCGTGCCCCGGTACTCGATCTCGAGCAGATGATGTTCGGCATCCTCGCACGCCGCAGCGATCGTCTGGGCTACGTCAGGGGAGGTGGCTTCGGAAATGACGCGCAGACGGGGACCGGAGCCGGCATGCGTCGAATCGAGCACGCCCTTTGTTTGCAGCAGGGCGTCCACGAGTTCGTCACCGTCCGAGAACCCCGCCGCCGTGAGCGCGTCGACCAGCGCATCGGCTTCGGTGGCCGTGAGGCGCCGGAGCCGATCGGTGCCGTGCATCTGGAGCGTCGCATACGAATCGTGCAGGTCGAGGCGTATCGATGCGGCGTCGTAGGCGAAGACGAGAACCTCGAGCGCGTCGAACACGCGCTGCTCCTCGACACCAAGCAGCATCGCGAGCTGGGGAATCGAGACGATTTTCTCGCGCTCGAGTTGGGCCATGATGGCGAGGAGAAGCTGCCTATCCTTCATCGTGTACCTCCCGGTCAGCGCGTAGGTACGATTCGAGCCCGGCGACATAGGCATCTCGTGCGGGTGCGGGCTCGAGGATGCGCAGCCCCGGGCCGTTCTCGATGCACCATTGGGCCAATGTGCGCTCGTCGCGGCACTCGACCGTCCAGACGAGCCCTCCGTCATTCCAGGCGAGCTGCCCCTGTCCCATCGTGAGCCGCTGGGCGTCCTGCGCCGTTGTCTCATCAAACAGGATGCGTGCCGTGAACCGCTCTTCACCAAACTGGAAAGGGAGGCCGTAGTAGTCGGACGCATCGAAGGGACGCTCCTCGAAATCGGGTGACTTGGGATTGGATCCGTTGACGCGCAGCCTGCTCATGCGGTCGAGGCGAAAGAGACGCTCGTCCTGCGCGACCGGGTCGAATGCGGCGACATAGCAGGTGCCTCTCAGAAAGAAGCACCCCATGGGCTCCACCTCGCGCTGCGACTTCTTGCCGGCGGAGTTCACATAGTCGAAGGAGAGGCGCTTGCGCGTGGTGATGGCCTTCTTGACCTTCGCGAAACCTTGCGGCTCGTACGTGCCCGAGGAGCCGCGCCCCCGTGATTCGACGAGCTGGGGGAGCATGTCGGGAATCTCGAGCTCATCGCCGAGTTTGACGAGCACCATGCGTAGCTCCTCCTTGAAAGGGTAGCCACCGTCCTCGAGCAGGGCACCACAGAGCAGCCGCAGCAGACTGACCTGCGGACCTGTGAGGTTCAGAGGTGCGGCGACGGTCCTGTCGACGTCGAGCGTGTAGCGCTGTCGGTCGTCGATCGTGAGAAAGACGCCGCTATCCTGCAGCGTCTTCTTGTCACGCTCGAAGCGCCTGCGCGTGGAATCCTCGTTGCCGGCATGTTCGCCGTACTCGTAGGGAAGGGCGCGGCGGATGCCGGCAAGGTCAATCGGGCCGTTTTCCCGGATGAAGAGCATGAGCTTGACGATACGCTCTGCTTCGCTGGTGTGTGTCATACGTATGCCCACCTGTGGGTCGTCACCGTTTGCATGGCGCGGTCTGCCGCGCGTGTTCCTCATGATACCCGCTTCGCGTGTCAACACGATGGCACAAGGCGAAAAGCACCCGGCTCCTTGCGCTGCGCACACGTGAAGCGATGCTATAATTGCCAGAACTGAATGAGTCGCGAAAGGCACAAAACGTATGAGCAACGAACCAATGTACAACGCGTTCATCAACAATCGAGGGCAATCCGACGGCGAATCGCCAAAATCCAGGGGCAGCCGCAGGAACAGGCGAATCAGAGAAGACAACATTCCCGATCTCGACCTTGACGTCGAGGATCCGGTTGCGGATGCTTCGGGGGATTTTGCCGGCGAGCCTGCAGTTGGCGTCGATAGGGCGTTGCACGGGTTTCCCGGGTTCGCGCGCCAAGATGCAGATGGCATCCTCGATTCCGACGAGGGCCCTCTCACCTACGATCCCATAGAGTTCGAGGACGGATGTGTGAGCCTGCCCCACCCCGATGTCTTCAACTCGTATCCTCCTGAAGTCCAACGCAAGATCATGGAGTGGACAGACCGCGACATTCGCGCGCGCCGCGACGACGAATCCCGTCGTCAGGATGCCATCCTGCGTGCCAACATCGCCCGTTCGAAGACGAAGATGGCCGTCCCCGTCGCCATCGTCATCCTATCCATCGTCTGCGCTGCCATCACGGGGCTTTACACGAAGAGCGCCCTGTTCGTCATCGCGTTTCTGGCCGTGGCGGTCGTCGTCATCATCGTCGGCTTCGTCAGTCGCTACGAGCGTGGACGTCGCGATGGGTCGGAATCCCAGTACCCAAAGGTGTAGCTTTTTGCGTCCCGGTTTTCGGAGCCCCGTCCAGGGGCTCCTTTCACATGCGCATCTTGCCGGTCTGACGGTTTTCCGCCGTGCCCGACGGCCACATGACGAATGGCTTACGATGTCCCCAATGGGCAAATTGAACACCGCTTTTACCGCGAGATTTGATACCCTGTCGATTGTCGATTCGTTTAACCTTTCGAGAGGATAATAAAAATGAGCCAGGACATGATCAGCGTCGACGAGGCGTGTCGCAGGACGATCGAGCTCGCGAGCCAGGCGCGTTTTAGGATGCCTGTCGAAAAAGTCGATCTGTTTGCCGCGGTCGGACGTGTTGCCGCCGCCGATCTTACGAGCGACATCGACGTGTCGCCCTTCGATAACACGGCTATGGACGGGTTTGCCGTGGTTTCCTCCTCCCTCGAAGGCGCGAGCGAGGAGGTTCCCGTCGAACTCGAGATCGTCGACTGGGTCGGCGCGGGCATCGTGAGCCAGGTCACGCTCGCACCTGGCCAGGCAATCCGCATCATGACAGGTGGAATCATGCCCGAAGGAGCCGATGCCGTGGTCAAGATCGAGGACACGACCTTCACCGGTGACGGCGGCGTGGGCGAGCGCGTGCGGATTTGCGCGCCCGTGACCAAGACCAATGTGCGCAAAGCCGGAGAGGAGGCCAAGGCTGGCGATGTCGTCGTACGCGCGGGCGAGGTGATTCGTGCCGCGACCGTCGGTTTGCTTGCCAGCACCGGCAATACGGTCATTCCCGTATATGCCCGGCCCAAGGTTGGCGTCATCAGCATTGGCACCGAGCTCGTCAAGCCCCCGGCAAAGCCTGAGCCCGGCAAGATCCGCGACGCGAACGCATACGTGCTGGGTGCATACGCCCTCGAAATGGGATGCGAAGTCGAGCTGTATCCGATCGTCGAAGATGACGAGGCCGCCATTCGATCCCTGTTCGAACGAGCTATCGCCGAATGCGATTTCGTCGTTTCGAGCGGAGGGGCGAGCAACGGCGATTTTGACTACGCCATCGAAACGGTGCGCGAGCTTGGCGAGGTCGTCTTTGACTGCGTGAGCCTGAAGCCCGGCAAGGCACAGGCGTTTGGTTGCGTGGAAGACACGCTCGTCGAGGTCCTCTCGGGTAATCCCGCCGCTGCGGCCGTGGGCTTCCAGCTCTTCGGGCGTCCCGCGCTCCGCGCCATACAGGGTTTCCGGGAGCTTGACCGTCCGGTCAGCGAAGCCGTCCTCGCGCAACCCACGCGCAAGAAGGAGGCCCGAGCCTTCTTCCAGAGGGGCCATCTCGAGCTTGGCGAGGATGGCCAGCTGCTCGCCTGCCAGGAAGAGAAGCAGTCCTCCGCCCTGTTGTCGGAGATGAACCGCAGCACCGTGCTCATTGAGCTACCGCAGGGCACTGGCACCTTCGAGGCCGGAACCCCCGTTACCTGCCTGCATCTGGATATCGACGAGGGAACCGTCATCTAGGGAGAGGTGCGGGCCGGAAAGAGACAGCGTCTCTGAGCAACTGTCTCATTCCGACCCCCTGACACATTGCCGTCTCAACTCGGGAGTCTTCATGAGCAGCGGAACCCTCGGAGAGAAATACCAGGACCTGCTCGCACGCCTCCGGTCGTTCGGGAGCGTCGCCGTCGCCTTCTCGGGCGGAGTCGACTCCGCCCTGTTGCTGCATGCCGCCCGCGAAGCGCTTGGCGAGCGCGCCATCGCCGTCACGACGCAATCTCGCCTCTTTCCGCGGCGCGAACTCGACGAGGCCATCGCCTTTTGCCGCGAGCGTGACATCCCGCAGGTCATCGTGCCCACGCATGAGCTCGAGGATGAGACATTTCGCCAGAACCCGTCCGACCGCTGCTATCTGTGCAAAATGGGACTCTTGCAGGCTGTCATCGATGCGGCAAATGAGTGCGGCGTCGAAACCGTTGTCGAGGGATCCAACGTCGATGACGAGGGCGATTACCGTCCGGGTTCTCGGGCAATAGCCGAGCTCGGCGTGTTCAGCCCGCTCAAAGACGCGGGCCTCACAAAGCGCGATATACGTGAGCTATCACGCGACAGGGGACTGCCCATCTGGGACAAGCCGTCGTTCGCGTGCCTTGCCACGCGTTTTGCATTTGGCACCTGCCTGAGCGAAGAGCATCTCGCCATGATCGATGCTGCAGAGCAGTTTCTCCTCGACCAGGGCTTTCATCAGGTGCGCGTACGCTACCACGGACCCATGGCCCGCGTCGAGGTGCGAGCAGATGAGGTCGAACGACTCGCCTTGCCCGAGAACACGGAGGCGATGGAACGCAGGTTCAAGGAGATCGGCTTCGAGCGTGTGTCGATTGACCCTGACGGATACCGCACAGGTAACATGAACGTGGCAAGCGAGGACATGTAGGCGGTTCTCGCGAGGCAATGCCCTATACTTGCGATCATAGACAACGCCTGCACAAGGAGAGCACATGAGTGAATCGCGCGCCGGATGGTATCCGGACCCATCGGGAGACCCATCGAAGCTTCGTTACTGGGACGGAAGCCAGTGGACCGATGATTATGCGGATAGCCCGTCGAGCGCCCCGGGCACCGGCCAGGGTGCCCAATCCTGCGACGAGACCGTGTACGAGGCCCAGATCATCGAAAACGGCAGGCCCGCATATGGCATGGACTCGCAGGATTCCACGCTGCGTCTCATCGCCTTCGTATTCTGCGTCATCTCCACCGTGACGGCGGGCTGGATGCTCATTCCGCTTGCCTGGATGGTCCCGATGACGGTGTGCGCCTGGGAAATCTACAAGGGCCGCAGGCCCAACACGACGGCCTTCGGTGTGTGCACGCTCATCTTCGTGAGCCTCGTGGGTGGCATCCTGCTCCTCGTATCCAAGAAGGATGCCTAGCGCGAAACGCCCCATCCTGCGTAACAAAATGGGGACAGACCCCGCATTCCGCTCAAACTTTATTCAGTTCGGCATATAGTGGGTGCGTACGCCACGCAGTGGCCAGCCATTCCGCGCTCATGACGCTGCGCGGACACGAGAGCGGAAGTGGGTTCACCTCATGAAGACCAGCAAGATCAAGAAGGCGGATGGCAAGGTCATCCTCGAAGTCACCGCCAGTGCCGATGACGTCAACAAAGCGTTCGCACTCGCGGAGCTCGACTTCGCCAACTCCATGGGCATCAATCCCGAGCCCGGCAAGACCATCGAGCAAATCGCCGAGGAAAAGATGGGTATCAAGAACCTCGATTCCATCATCGAGGCAAACGCCCTCGAGGCGCTCGCTCCCATGGCCATCGACAAGAGCGGCATCGTTCCCGCGTTTCCGCCACGTCCCACGCCAAGCACGGCTCTCAAGCGCAACCAGGACTTTAGCTTCACCCTGGAGGTCAGCCCCAAGCCAGAATACGAGCTCACCTCGTACGATCCCGTCGAGATTACGCTTCCCCCGTTTGCCATCAACGAGGCCGAGGTCGACGCGCAGATTGCCCAGCTTGCCGACCGCAACACCACGTATGTCACTGCCGATCCCAAGCCGCTCGAGAAAGGCGATGCGTGTCTCGTGGCGATCAAATGCTACGAAGACGGCAAGGAGCTTACCGGCCTCACCACCGACGGGCGTACGTACGTCGCGGGCGAAGGGTACATGCCTTCCGACTTCGACGCCCACATCTTTGGCATGGAGCCGGGCGAGACGCGCAAATTTGTCTTCGAGGGGCCGAGCGTCGACGAGAACTACAACGAGATCACACAGAAGTTCGACTGCGAGGTGACGCTCAAGGAGATTCAGAAGCCGGTCGTCCCCACTGTCGACGACGAATGGCTCGCCAAGAACCTTCCCATGTACAAGAGCCTCGATGACCTACGCGCCGAGATTCGCGGCAGCATCGAGCATCGCGACTTCGAGCAGTACGAGGCGTACAAGCGCCAGGTCGTCGCCAGCGCACTGGGCGAGCGCTTCGAGGGCAAGATCGCCGACGAGGTGTACGAGAACGCACGTGACAATCTCATGCGAAACATTCGCATTGGCCTGCAGCAGCAGGGCATGTCCTGGGAGGACTACGTGAACCAGAACGGCGGCGAGCAGCAGATCAACATGATGCTCATGTTGCAGACGCGCGAGATGGTCGTCCAGGGCTACGCGCTCGACGCGGTCTTCCGTCATGCCAAGCTCGGGATTTCCGAAGATGATATCAACGAGGCGTGTCACATGATGGCGCCCAACGCCAATCCCAAACAAGTGCGCCAACAGGTCGAGAACGAGGGCAAGGGCTTCGTCCTGCGCGAGTCCGCCGAGCGACTGAAGGCGAACAAATGGGCGGCCGAGCAGGCCAAGGTCACCATTCAGGAGCAGCCGCAGGCATAGCGGCCGACATACACAGTGCAAAGGCACCGGAAAGACCATTGGGCAGAAGCGGTCTTTCCGGTGCCTTCATGTATGGCAAAGGACACGGGGGATGAAGGGCCTAGTCGCTCACGTCGAGCAGCTTTACCCAGTAGACGATGTCCTTGCCTGCGAGGGGATGGTTGAAGTCGATGGTGGCGACCTGGTTTTCCACGCTCACCACCTTTGCCGGAATGGGTTCGATGTTACGCGGCGAAGTCCATCCGATGTATTCGCCAACGGGTAGGTTTTCGCCGTTGGGCACCTTGTAGGTGGGGAAGTGCTGCACGGCGCTCTCGTCGTATTCGCCGTAGGCGTCTGCCGCCGCGAGTTCGACCGTGCGTTCCTCGCCCGGCTCCATTTCGAGCAGGACGTCTTCCAGGGCCTTCATGACCTGACGTCTGCCAAGGATTATCTCGTGCGGAGTGCCCTCACAGTCGTCAAAGACCTCGCCGTCGGGAAAGCTGCCGCGATACAGGAAGCGCGCGGTTTGTCCCTTTTGCGCCATATGACCGCTCCTTTCGTTGAGCATTGGCAAGACCGGGACAAATGACGTGTCCATTTGCCCCGGGTTGCTCTGCGGTTTCGAGCGGTTGCGCCTAGTGCCAGCGCTGTGAGGTGAGGAAGAATCCCTCGACGGGCTTGATCTCGCTATCGTCGTCAACGAGGTCGGCGGCGAGCTCTTCTGCGTTGTTGCAGATTGCGCTCACGGGAGCCTCGATCTCATCGACCTCTACGCTCTCTTCGGTAATCTTCTCGTCAGCCATGGTTCCTCTCCTCTTCATTGAATGCAAGGCTGCCGGACTCCTGCGAACGCCGTCTCATAACCCATGGGAAGGCGCCGCGTATGAAATTCCGGCGTCCATCAGATGGTAGTTCCCCGCTCATCGCCTGCCTATCGTATGAAAGGTATGAGATTGGATACAAGCTATCAAACTCCCCGCTCGATAGCTCGCCGCGCAACGAGACGATAGGGTTTGCTCCAATGGCAGAAGAAGGGAAGGAACCCCGTGGCTCAGGACAACGCAAAATCTACTGGTACCATTATGAAAGAAGGGACACCGCAGGACGGACGCAGGTATCAGAATCCCGTGCTTGTGGGAATCGTGCTGCTCATATCGGGCATTTCGGTGGCGATGATCCAGTACAAGGTCCCCACCATCATGACAAATCTCATGGGGCTGTTTTCGATGGATGCGTCAACGGCCTCCTGGCTCATGTCGATCTTCACGCTCGTGAGCATCTTCGTTGCGTTGCCGGCTGGCGCGCTCGCTCAGCGCTTCGGGGCCAAGCGCATGTTGATCATCGCATGTGGCATCGCCATCGCGGGTTCCCTCATCGGTCTCGCGTCCGATACGAGTCCCATGCTCATCGCATCGCGTGCCGTCGAGGGTGCGGCCCTCACCATCCTCACGACGTGTGGCCCCATCATCGTTCAGCAGAACGTGAGCCCGGACAAGGTGGGAACGTCTATGGGCATATGGGGCATATGGGGCTGCCTGGGGTCAACCGTCGCGGCGGTGCTCACCCCGACCGTTTTCGGCATGTGGGGCTTCGACGGTCTATGGATTGCATTTGCCGTCGTCACGGCAGTGGCTGGGGGGGTCCTGCTCCGCCTCCACAATCACGCCGATGAGGGACGTCCCGGGCGCGCCCTTGTTGCCCCCCGAAAGCCAGCGCAGATGCCCGTTGCCGTGGAGGCGCAAGACGCGGTGACGCAGCCTGTTCGGAAACCACGTTATCGTGACATCTTCTCCAAGGACATGTTCCTGTTCTTCGGGGCGTTCGTCGTCTACAACATCTGCATGCTCGCTATCCTGGCGTTCGTGCCGACCATTCTGCAGATGCAGGGTTTCGACGCGACGCTGTCCGGCATCATAAGCACGGCTCCCATGTTGCTTTCGATCATATCCTCGCCGCTGTTCGGCGTGATTTCGGACAAGATCGGCCGCAACAAGCCGCTGCTCATCATCGCCATGTTCGTCATGGGCCCATGCACGTTCCTGCTCTATACCCAGACGGGGCCGTTGCTCTGGGTCGGTGTCATCGCGATGGGGTTACTCGGCATGGGCGGCATTGGCCAGTACCTTTCGGGTTTCACCAAATTGCTGCCGAGTCCCGAACTCGCGTCCGTGGGAATGGGCGTCCTTGTCACCTTCCAAGGAGTTGGCCAGTTCCTCGGCACCTTCTTCGTGCAGATGCTGCTCGGTCCGCAGTTGACCGAGTGGTGGTTTGCCGGAATCGCGCTCATGGTTCTGGGGTTTGCGGGTACCGCCCTTATCGCCATCTGCAAGCTCCGCTAGGGGCGTGTGGCCGGCCTCATACGCTGCCGTCCCCACTTTGGCCTGCGTGTTCGTTGCGTGTATCATGTGCGTCATACTTTTTGTACGATGGTTTCGCCTTTTTGCAGACGATATATTGGCATTGGGGGTTGGGCCTGTGCCCGCGTGTCATTCGCGTCTTGCCGTCCTTTGGTAGGAGAATTCGCGGTAGCCCGCGTGGGTAGCGCCCGCAACCGCAGATGCTCTAGATTCAGATGCTTTCCTCGGGGGAGGGGGCTCTCGCAACGCGCAACGCGCGCTGCGCGAAGCAAGGGGGCGTATCATGAACGAGGCACAATCGGACGCCGACGGTGACATCCAGGCCAATCGCAAGCCCATCGGTGGAAACGAGGCCGATTTCGAGGCGGTGCTGATTGACGGCATCCTTGGATTCAGCCTGTCGATCGGCAATGCCATACTGCTGCTCGTCGGTTCCATATCCCATGCGCAATCCATCTTCCAAGCGGCGACCATGCTCGTCGCGTCGGCAGTCGTCGCGGCGCTGTTCTTCAAGATCGTCCAGCTCAAGACGGATGTCATCTCGGCGAACCTGCCGCGCGTGGTCTACGTGTGCGGGCACGCGCTCTGCTTCCTGGTCTCGGTCATAGGCATGTTTCTGGGTATCGATTACGTTACGGCCATCGCCGCGGCACTCGGCCTCGCCGACACCCTCATACTCTACGGGCGCTTTCTGGCTGCCCTTGCCCGAAAGGCCCTCATGCTCGTCGTGGACACGGCCTTTCTATACCCCGGCGTCTTGATGATGATTATCGTCAACGTTCCCGCTCCCTACGACACGATTGTGCTCTCGGTCATGGTGCTCGTCACGATCGTCGTCGCATTGCTCTTCGTCCGACGCCACTACGATTTCGGTGAGCTCATAAGCGCCGCGGATTCAAAGGCCCGTAGCATCAAGGTCAAGGGAAACGTTCACACGCTCTTTCTCGTCGGCTTCATGATCGCCGCGTTTCTGTTCTTCAACCCGCTGCCCTTCGGCATCGAGATGTCGAACGTGGCGCTCGGCCTCGCCTTTGCCATCGCGGGTCTGCTTTCCCTGATCATGCGACAGGTAAACGAACGCGGTTCGAAGGACGCGCTCAGAAAGAGCATGGCGCTCGCCTCCGTGGTGCTGCTCTTGCCGCTCGTGCTCGTTCCCGATGAGGTGAAGCTCGTGCTTCTCGCGTGTTATAGCTGCTTTGTCATCTTGGAGACGTTGACCATCCTCGATGCGATCGTTGAGACCGTGCGCTTCAACCTCATCGCCGCCATGTGGCTCATCGGCAAGGAGTGTTCGGTGTTCTTCGCGGGCATGGGTGTGGGAGGACTGCTCTTCTCTCTGTTTCCATTCCTGGCGCAGCTGGTCGGTGACGTCGATGCGACGCTCATGCTCTGCATCGTGGTCGCGGTAATCTGCGCGTGGATGCAGATAAACGTCAACTATCAGATCTATCCTTTCGAGCCCATCATCGAAGAACCGGTTGATGACGAGGTGACTGCGCACATCGAACGCACGGGACGTCGCAAGGCCCAATGGCATCAGAAGATCGATGCGGTGTGCGAGCAGTATCATCTCTCGCCGCGCGAGCGCGAGATTCTTCCCATCTTGCTCAGGGGACGCGACGCCAAGTACATCATGGACACCTTTTACATCTCACAGTCAACTGCGAAGACGCACATATATAACATCTATCGCAAGTTCGGCATCCACTCCCGTCAAGAGCTGCTCGACTTTGTCGAGGACATCGAGTTCATCGATTTCGGCGTTTCCGATGAGCCCGTGGAGCGGGATGAGACGGATCAGGAGAAGAGCTGAGCTCGTCCCCAGACCCCTCTGACAGAGGGGTCGAAACACCTCATACTTCAGGTTCGATGCTTTGACCGGGAGATTTTCGAACCTCTCACAGAATTTCCACATTTGCGGCCAATTCTCGCCCGGAAATAAACCCAGGACAATTTTACCCACGGAGACGTGCGCCCACACGCACGCATTCGACTCCGGGTTGTGCGGCCCGGAGCGACCGATGTCCCAAAGGGGTGTCGGTTGGGGAGGGAATGTGGTAATCGATAGAAGAGGAGGAGTTATGTCTGATCAATCACTTGATAAGTCCAAGTGCATAGACGGCAGCTATGGGTGGGTAGTCGTGCTGTTCACCATGTTGGTGGGCTTCGTTCCGGGCTCCAACATGGCCAAGGCGATTTCGCTCGCACCAATTGTCTGCATGAACTTCCAGATCAACGAGGCAACCTTCGGTCTGATCGTCGCGTCTTTCTACATCATGGGCTTCATCATGGCGTTCCCCACCACGGGCTTGGTTAACAAGCTCGGCATGAAGGGGTCCGTCGCCATCGCCGTCGGCTGCGGCATTATCGGCTCCATCATGGGCGCCATGGCCGGTACCAACCTCACGGTCTTCGTCGTCAGCCGCGTTATCGAGGGTGCGTCGTTCGGCATCATGGGCGTCGTTGGCGCATCGTCAATCGGCCCGTGGTTCTCGCCCAAGAAGCGCTCGCTTCCGCTGTCCATCTGGTCCATGTGGGTTGCCGTCTGCATGTGCGTCTGCCCGATTCTCTTCGGCTGGCTCAACGAGTCCATGGGCGTCGACATGGCGGGCATCTGGTGGGGTACCGCGGTCTACGACCTCGTCGTCGGCATCCTGTTCATCCTGTTCTATCGCAGGCCGCTCGACCTCGACAAGGTCGAGAACGAGGAGGATCCCACGGGTACCAAGAAGGCGAGCATCAGCCGTGCTCTGAAGAGCCCGATGCTGTGGGCGCTCGCCCTCATCTTCCTGTTCGACGAGGCCGCGTTCATGGCAATCAACGGCTTCATCGTCCAGTACCTTACGACGCAGCTCGATGCGTCACTCGTTCTGGCAAACGCCATCTTCTCGTTGTTCGGCTTGATGGGTGCTCTCACGCCCCCCATTTCCGGCTGGATTACCCAGAAGTGGAATAACCATCGCTGGGTCCTGCTCGTCGGCCTGTTCGTCGCGGTCATCTACACCGCCCTGGTCTTCCAGCTTAAAGACCCGATGCTCTACTATCCGCTGTCCATCCTTGCCGGTATCGTCGGCGGCGCCGTGCCCTCCATCCTGTGGCAGTTCACGCCCAACACGGTCGAGGATGCCGATATCCCCGCGGCTAACGCCTTCATGGCGTTCGCGCAGAACATCGGCATGACCATCGGCGCGCTCATCATCGGCAACGCGATCGTCATGTGGGGTTGGAGCATGGGCTCCCTCATCGGCATGGTGCCCCTGTACATCATCTGCCTCATCATCTACTTCGCCTTTGGCGTCCAGAAGAAGCTCAAGCTCTAGTTTGCTTCGCGTGCGAATGGGGTGCGCCGCTTGGGGTGGCCACCCCATTCGCGCGTTCTTTGTCCTTTGTGTAACTGGAACGGAATCCGAGATCGTTCATGTAAATCACCCGCTCACGGCCTTGTCTATAACCGACATCAGCCGTGGAGTACGAGGGGATTTCGCAGGGGGGACCATGATTTCCGCACCCATGTACGATTCTCAACTTGCGTCTCGGAACCGTAATTTTTGCATGTGCCGTGTTCCCTCGACGGCAATTGCAAATTCGAGCTGGGAACGTGTCCTGGCTCACTGGACCGCCTTCCTCGCACAACGGCACGGGATTGTCCCGAGCCGCGGA
>OGRO01001364.1_pt1 | contig 21146 bp, 15 predicted proteins | sample 1553451 | NCBI WGS metagenome assembly OGRO01 (sample SAMEA2580021, study PRJEB22360) | human gut metagenome
GAAGGCTATCTGCGAAATATGTCTGCCATTACAAAACTAGTTTCAAAAACTAAGCAAGCAAATAAGACTTTTTACCGTACTGAAAGGTTAGCAGCTCAAACTGGTAACGACAGTATGAAATTCAATTATAATGGTATTTCTCAGTTTTCATCCATTCGAAATACTGCTTCAAGCTCAACACTCGATAGGTTAGGCTTCAAATCTGAAGGGACTAATTTAAACCTACGTTACCAAAATAACACCATTATCGCTGATAGTCTCTTCGGAATAAAATATAATTTATCGAACTTTGACCTTAATAAGTATGGTTTTAATCACGTAACTTCTGAGAAAACAATGGGACTTTATCAAAATAATAATGCAAGTCAGCTTGCTATCTTAACTGATGGCATTTACAATAATATTGACTTCACTGTCAATACGCTTGACAATCAAACTAGCTTGCTGAATACTCTCTCTGGACTTAACTTAACCTATTTTAAACGAGCTCCATCTCAACTTTTTGATCAAGATGCTAAGTCTTTGAATCAGCGCGTGGCTAAAAACGTTAGCAACTCGAATAAAGATTTTGTAACAATCACCTATCAAGTTATTGCTCCACCACATAGTCAACTCTATGTTAGTATTCCTAATATTTCTTGGTCTGATGACAATAACCACTCTCTGTCAATTACTGTAAACGGTATGACAAAGAATCAAGTTACTGATAATACCTTTGATTTCTTTGACCTTGGCTACTTTGAAACAGAATCAATGGTTACCATCAAACTTAGTTTCCCTGGCAATAAAGCAATATCCTTTGATAATCCTAGTTTTTATGCCCTTGATACTCAAAACTATCAGATAGCTATGGATACTATTAATGAACGTGATAGCAAGGTTACTACGTCAAAAAATAAAGTGTTCGTTGATTATAGCAGTAAAACGAATGCCTCACTATTCTTTACCATTCCATATGATAAGGGATGGACAGCGACCATAAATCATAAAAAAGTTAAGATTCAACGAGCCCAAAAGGGGTTCATGAAAGTCGATGTCCCTAGTGGAAAAGGAAAAGTTGTTCTAACCTTTATTCCCTATGGACTTAAGACAGGTTCATTGATTAGTCTATTGGCAAGTATCATATTTTGTTGCTACGCTTACTTCATCAGAAAAACAACTATTATTCAAAAAAGCTGATTATCTTAAATTAAATAGGTCTGGAACAAGTGTTCCAGACCTATTTAACTTTGGGTACAAAAAAACTCAAGCTATACAACTTGAGGTGTCTTATCACTCCGCCAGTAGGACTCGAACCTACGACATCATGATTAACAGTCATGCGCTACTACCAACTGAGCTATGGCGGATAAAACTGCTAAGTAGCAAAAATAGTCCGTACGGGATTCGAACCCGTGTTACCGCCGTGAAAAGGCGGTGTCTTAACCCCTTGACCAACGGACCAAGTTCTGAGATTTTTATCTCGTTAATACTCTTATTATTATATCAGAGTATTCGATTTTGTCTATACTTTTTTTCAAAAAAAATATTAAATTTTGCTAAATTTATTCGAATTTTACGTTAGTTTTTATCTTGCTTTTACAAAGTATTGACATGTTGCTATATATTTTGTAAACTAATAGAGTTATTGGTCCCATAGCTCAGCTGGATAGAGCATTCGCCTTCTAAGCGAACGGTCGCAGGTTCGAATCCTGCTGGGATCAGATAAAAAAACGCATTCTAGAATCTCTAGTTGCGTTTTTCTTTTGCCTCGATAAATAAGAAATAATTTAAAACAAACAAGGGAAGCAAAGTCGTATATAGGCTGTATTCATGTAAATATTGAGCAAACCAAGTTGAGGCTGCGACTCCTACCATGAATGTAAAGATGATAATAGTTGTATAAGAAGCTTGTTTAAGCGCTTTGGCATCACCCTCGTCAATAGCCCTAGCAATGGTTAAAGAAGTATTAGTAATATTACCAGTCATCATAAAGGAAGCATAATTTACACCTCTGACTCGCTTAAAAATACCTACTTGAAGAGAGGCGAAGAATGCCAAGCCTGCAATCGTAATAGTAGAATCAACGTAAGGTGTAATAATGGCGAGAATAGTCATCAAGAGAAAGGCAAGTCTAATCGCTTGCAAATGCCATCCCCACTTATGGTTAATGAGCCACTTCTTAACAAAAAAAACAAAAAACTGACCTAAAACAAAGAAAAAGATAGGTATTACATAGCTAAAAGCTCTTGCAATATGCCCCTCAACAAGGTGAATGACCAAATAGAGGAGATTGCCTGTCTGGATACTTGCAAATCGACCGTCTTGAGTATTGTAAGTATAGGCATCAATGAAGCCTCCTATATAACTAACTAGAGTTGCTACTCGTAATCCTTCAAAAACACGATAGGAGCGTTTTTTCATTCTGAACATGTCTGTTTCCTTTTTTCTACTTATGATAAGGACTTCCCTGCTGAATCATGAATGCACGATAAATTTGTTCTACTAATACAAGGCGCATAAGCTGATGAGGGAATGTTAAGAGACCAAAACTCATCAATCGATTAGCTCTCTTTTTTACTGTTGGAGAGAGTCCCAAACTGCCCCCTATAATAAAAGTAATATCTGAATAGCCTCTAAGAGTCGCTTGCTCTAACTCTTTAGCAAATTGTTCTGAGGGAAATTGTTTTCCTTCAATAGCTAAGGCAATGACATAATCACGATCACCTACTTTAGCCAAGATACGCTGTCCTTCTTTGTCTAGGATAGCTTTATTTTCAGCTTCACTTGCATTATCTGGCGTCTTTTCATCCGTTAATTCTATAGATTCAAATTTTGTGAAGCGTCCTAGTCGTTTGACATACTCCGCAATGCCATCTTTCAAATATTTTTCTTTCAGTTTTCCAACGGTAATCAATTTAACTTTCATAGGCTTATTATAGCACATATCCACAATCTTTTAACACCTTATCCACACCTTTTTCGTGTCAAGCATCTATAGTTATCCTTATAAAATCGCTTTTTATCTACACTTTTTGAAACTTATCCACAGACTGTTGATAACTGTTTTTTAAAATCACTTTATGATATAATTAAGCTTACTTTGATATGTTTATCAAAAAGGAGGACTAAACGTGAAAAAATTTAACTGGAAAAAAATAGTAGCGCCAATTGCAATGCTTGTTATTGGCTTACTAGGTGGTCTACTAGGTGCCTTTATCCTATTAACAGCAGCAGGGGTATCTTTTACCAATACAACAGATACAGGTGTTAAAACAGCTAAGACCGTATACAACAATACAACAGATACAACTAAGGCCGTTAAGAAAGTACAAAATGCCGTTGTTTCTGTCATCAATTACCAAGAAGGCTCATCTTCAGATTCCCTAAATGAACTTTATGGTCGTATTTTTGGTGGAGATGATAGTTCTGATTCTAGCCAAGACAAATCAAAAGATTCTGATGGATTGCAAGTCGCTGGTGAAGGTTCCGGTGTTATCTATAAAAAAGATGGGAAAGAGGCCTACATCGTAACCAACAACCACGTTGTTGATGGTGCTAAAAAACTTGAAATCATGCTTTCAGATGGATCAAAAATTACTGGTGAACTCGTTGGTAAAGATACTTACTCTGACCTAGCAGTTGTCAAAGTTTCTTCAGATAAAATAAAAACCGTCGCAGAATTTGCAGATTCAAACTCCCTCACAGTTGGTGAAAAGGCAATTGCTATCGGTAGCCCACTTGGTACCGAATACGCCAACTCAGTAACAGAGGGAATCGTTTCTAGCCTTAGCCGTACCGTAACTATGCAAAACGACAATGGTGAAACTGTCTCAACAAATGCTATCCAAACAGATGCTGCCATTAACCCTGGTAACTCTGGTGGTGCCTTAGTCAATATTGAAGGACAAGTTATCGGTATTAACTCAAGTAAGATTTCATCAACGTCAGCAGTCGCTGGTAGCGCCGTTGAAGGTATGGGATTTGCCATTCCATCAAACGATGTTGTCGAAATCATCAATCAATTGGAAAAAGACGGTAAAGTTACACGACCAGCCCTAGGAATCTCAATGGCCGATCTTAATAGCCTTTCTAGCAGTGCAACTTCTAAATTAGATTTACCAGATGAAGTTAAATCTGGAGTTGTTGTCGGTAGCGTTCAAAAAGGTATGCCAGCTGACGGTAAACTTCAAGAAAATGATGTTATCACTGAAATTGACGGTAAGGAAATCAGCTCAAAAACTGATATTCAAACCAATCTTTACAGCCATAGTATTGGAGATACAATCAAGGTAACCTTCTATCGTGGTAAAGAGAAGAAAACTGAAGAACTTAAATTAACAAAATCTACAGAAGACTTGTCTGACTAAGTCATTGACAAATCTGTCAAAAGACCTTTACAATAATGTAAAGGTCTTTTTTGGAAAGGAATAACATGCAAGAACAACTCAAAGCTTTACCTATTAGTGACATCTATCCCAATCCTTTTCAACCTCGTATAGAATTCTCTGATGAAGAATTAGCAGAACTAAGCCAATCAATCGCTGAAAATGGACTGATACAGCCAATCATTGTCCGAAAATCGGACATTATTGGTTATGAACTAATTGCTGGGGAAAGACGTTTACGTGCCTGTAAACGTCTGGGAATGACAGAAATCCCTGCAGTCGTAAAGGAAGTCTCAGATCAAGAGAGTCGTAAACAAGCTATTATTGAAAATTTACAACGCTCGAATCTCAATCCTATTGAAGAAGCAAAGGCCTATCGTAGTTTAATTAATGAGTTAGCTTACAGTCACGAGGAACTGGCAAAAGCTATGGGGAAATCCAGGCCCTATATCAGTAACGCTCTCAGACTCCTCCAACTTCCCAAAGAGATACAGACAAGTATCGAAAATGGCAAACTGAGTCAAGGACATGCTAGAGCGCTTTTATCTGTTGAGGATACCCAAAAGCAATTAACTATCTATCATCAGGTGCTTACTGAAAAATGGTCCGTTCGTACTCTGGAAAAAAGACTTCAAGAACTTCCTAAAAAACAAAAATCAAAAAAAGATATTCACATAAAAGATAAAGAAAAAGAACTAGAAAAATCACTTGGTCTCCCCGTTACTCTTCGTTATCACAAAAATCACTCTGGAACTATTCAGATCCACTTTTCGACGGAGGAAGATTTTAACAGAATTATCAACAAGCTAATTTGACCTGTGAATTGATGAGAAAAAGAAACAAACTTATCCACATCATAAAAATGTTGCCCTCCCTTTATTTACGAGGGTTTCTTTTTTTATTCACAACTTGTGGATAACTCTTGTGCACAATGTGAATTGTCTTTTTTTAGCTGTGGATAACTCGAGAAACTTTTATCTTCTGACCTGTGGAAAACTTTTTTGTTTTATGATAGAATCAGAGAACAAGAATAAAGAAGGAGAATTGATGGAATGACCGAAAAAGAGCATTTTTTTTGGAATAAGCTCTTAGAGCTGGCCAAAGAGGAACTAACACAAGCCACTTTTGATTATTATGTCCTAGATACCAAGCTCATCAAAGTTCAAGATAACGTTGCTACAATTCTGCTTGAAGAAGTCAAAAAGCTATTCTGGGAAAAGAATATGCAATCTTTCATTTTGATGGCTGGTTTTGAAGCCTATAATAGTGAAATAAAAGTTGAGTACGTCTTTGACGAAGCGCTCATAAACGAGGCAAATTCAACTGTAACAAACAATGACTTTGGCAATAAAAAGGAACAGCAAACACCTGCTCTTCCTACATTGGACTCAGACTTAAATAGTAAGTATACCTTTGATAATTTTATCCAAGGGGATGAAAATCGTTGGTCAGTTGCTGCATCTTTAGCTGTAGCTGATTCACCAGGAGCTACGTATAACCCTCTATTTATTTATGGAGGACCTGGTCTCGGAAAAACTCACTTACTCAATGCCATTGGTAACAAGGTCTTACATGATAATCCTCAAGCACGCATTAAATACATTACTGCAGAGAATTTTATTAATGAATTTGTTGTACATATCCGTTTAGATAAAATGGACGAACTAAAACTTAAATATCGTCATCTGGACGTTCTCTTAATTGATGATATTCAATCATTGGCTAAAAAATCAACGCAAGCCACTCAAGAGGAATTTTTCAATACTTTCAATGTCCTTCACAATAATAATAAACAAATTGTCCTGACCAGCGACCGTAATCCAGATCAATTGAACGAGATGGAAGAGCGTCTTGTCACGCGCTTTAAATGGGGGTTAACCGTCAATATCACACCACCTGACTTTGAAACGCGAGTGGCCATTCTTACTAATAAGATTATGGACTATGATTATCATTTTCCTCCTGAAACAATTGAGTATTTAGCTGGCCAATTTGATTCAAATGTCCGTGACTTGGAGGGGGCCTTAAAAGATATTAGCTTAGTTGCCAATGTTCGCCAGTTAGATACTATCACAGTTGAGGTAGCTGCCGAAGCCATTCGCGCACGTAAAATGGATGGTCCTAAGTTAACTCTTATTCCGATTGAGGATATCCAAACTGAGGTAGGGAAATTTTATAATGTCACTGTAAAAGAGATTAAGGCAACTAAACGAACACAAAATATTGTCTTGGCACGTCAGGTAGCCATGTATCTTGCGCGTGAAATGACTGATAACTCCCTTCCAAAAATTGGAAAAGAATTTGGCGGAAGAGACCACTCAACTGTCTTACATGCATACAATAAAATCAAAAATATGATTGCCCAAGATGACAGTTTACGCATTGAAATTGATACCATCAAAAACAAGATAAAATGACACTTGTGGATAACTATTAAAAATCATTCAAACTTTTCCACAGGCTGTGCACAAGTTCAAAGCCTTGATAAAACTATGTTTTGTAGACTTATGCACAGTGTCCACAAGACCTACTACTACTACTAAAATAATACTAATAAAATAAAGGAGCATCATGATTCAATTTGCGATTAATAAAGCTTATTTCTTACAAGCACTTCATACAACTCGCCGTGCTATTTCTTCTAAAAATGCTATCCCAATTCTATCGACGATTAAAATCGAAGTTACCAGTGATGGTATCTATTTGACAGGATCAAACGGGCAAATCTCAATTGAAAATAGTATCTCAGTTTCAGAAGAAAATGCAGGCCTCTTAATTACACAGCCAGGTAGTATCCTTTTGGAAGCAAACTTTTTCATTAATGTTGTCTCAAGCTTGCCTGATGTTACCCTTACTTTTGAAGAAATCGAACAATACCAAGTTTTACTAAAGAGTGGTAAATCAGAGATTACTTTAAAAGGGAAAGATGTTGAACAATATCCCCGTATTCAGGAAGTTGATAGCTTGACACCATTACTCATGGACACAAAAGTTTTAAAATCTATCATTGCTGAAACTTCATTCGCAGCAAGCACCCAAGAAAGTCGTCCAATTTTAACCGGTGTTCACTTCGTTCTTTCAAATCATAAAGATCTCAAAGCTGTAGCAACTGACTCTCACCGAATGAGTCAACGTCAACTTGTTCTGGAGCATTCTGCAGATAACTTTGATGTCGTAATCCCAAGTCGCTCACTTAAAGAATTGTCGGCAGTCTTTAGCGATGATATTGAAAACTTAGAGGTCTTCTTCTCAATAAATCAAATTCTATTCCGTAGTGAAACAATTTCTTTCTATACACGTTTACTTGAAGGAAATTATCCAGACACTAATCGTCTCTTGTCCGATTCATTTGAAACAGAAGTTGTTTTTGAGACTGCTAGCCTTCGTTCTGCTATGGAACGTTCATATTTGATTTCTAATGCTAGTCAAAGTGGTACCGTTAAACTCGAAATCATTAATGGTAGTGTCAGTGCCCATGTTAATTCGCCAGAAGTCGGAAAGGTGAATGAGGACATTGACGTGCAAGATGTTTCAGGTAGAGATTTGGTCATTAGTTTCAATCCAACCTACCTAATAGATGCTTTGAAAGCTCTTAAGAGTGAGACTGTCCGTGTACGTTTCATTTCACCAGTACGTCCATTTACATTGACGCCAGCAGATGACAGTGAGAATTTTATTCAATTGATTACACCTGTAAGAACAAACTAAAATCGAAAAAGTTATCCACTGTGGATAACTTTTTTACTAGAAAGGGAATTTATGTACCAAATTGGAAGTTTAGTTGAAATGAAAAAACCACATGCTTGTACTATCAAAGCAACAGGAAAAAAAGCTAATGAATGGGAAGTAATCCGTCTTGGAGCTGACATTAAGATTCGTTGTACGAATTGTGATCATGTGGTCATGATGAGTCGTCATGATTTCGAGAAGAAACTTAAGAAGGTTTTATAACAGGTGTTGGAGAGACTATATAACGAGAGTTTTATGTTAAGAAAATTACTTCACTAGCAATATAAAGACTTTCTAAAGTCCCTAATCATCTTCTTTATAGCATTCTTTGCCTTGCTTTCCTTTTTATGATTCTCAAAGGGAAGTTGCCTATTTTTAACAATTTTTGTGTTATAATTAACTGAATTACTTTTTTATGGAGAAATAAATTAATGGCTTTAACAGCAGGTATCGTCGGTTTGCCAAACGTTGGTAAATCAACTCTTTTCAATGCAATTACAAAAGCGGGTGCGGAAGCTGCTAACTATCCTTTCGCGACAATTGATCCAAACGTAGGTATGGTTGAGGTACCAGATGAGCGTTTGACGAAACTGACTGAACTTATTACCCCTAAAAAGACAGTTCCAACTACATTTGAGTTCACAGATATTGCGGGTATCGTAAAAGGAGCATCAAAGGGTGAAGGTCTTGGAAATAAGTTCTTGGCGAACATTCGTGAAGTAGATGCGATTGTCCATGTGGTTCGTTCTTTCGATGATGAAAACGTTATGCGTGAACAAGGGCGTGAGGATGCCTTTGTAGATCCGATGGCTGATATTGATACAATCAATCTAGAATTGATTTTGGCTGACCTTGAATCAATTAACAAACGTTATGCGCGTGTCGAAAAAATTGCGCGTACACAAAAAGATAAATATTCTGTAGCAGAGTTTAACATTCTTCAAAAGATTAAACCCGTTCTAGAAGATGGTAAGTCTGCACGTACGATTGATTTTACTGAGGAAGAGCAAAAAATTGTTAAGGGACTCTTCCTCTTGACAACAAAACCAGTACTTTATGTGGCTAATGTTGATGAAGACCAAGTCGCAAATCCTGATGATATTGATTATGTCAAACAAATTCGCGAGTTTGCAGCGACTGAAAATGCAGAAGTAGTTGTTATCTCGGCACGTGTTGAAGAAGAAATTTCTGAATTGGATGATGAAGACAAAGAAATGTTCTTGGAAGACCTTGGTTTGACAGAATCAGGAGTTGATAAACTGACACGCGCAGCCTATCACTTGCTTGGTCTTGGAACTTACTTCACTGCTGGTGAAAAAGAGGTGCGTGCTTGGACCTTTAAACGCGGTATCAAGGCACCACAGGCAGCCGGAATTATCCACTCTGACTTCGAGAAAGGCTTTATCCGTGCCGTAACCATGTCTTACGATGATCTCATTAAATATGGTTCTGAGAAAGCTGTTAAGGAAGCTGGTCGCCTTCGTGAAGAAGGAAAAGAATATGTTGTCCAAGATGGCGACATCATGGAATTCCGTTTCAACGTTTAGAAAATAAAAAATAGTGCACAAGGCTGAAAAGTATTTTTCAGTCCTTTTGCTGTTTATCAAAGAGGAGAAATAATGACAAAATTAGTAGTTGGCTTGGGAAATCCTGGTTCAAAATACCATGAGACACGTCACAATGTTGGTTTTATGGCCATTGACCTAATGGCTAAGGAACTAGGATTAACTTTTTCTGAAGAAAAGACCTTTAAGGCTGAAGTGGCTTCGACCTTTTTAAACGATGAAAAGGTTTATTTTGTGAAACCAACGACCTTTATGAATCTATCTGGTCTAGCTGTTAGAGCATTGCTAGCTTATTACAATATTCCCATGGAGGATTTTATCGTTATTTACGATGACTTAGATATGGAAGTTGGGAAATTGCGCTTTCGTCAAAAAGGTTCAGCGGGTGGTCATAATGGTATTAAATCTATCATTGCTGAAACTGGCACTCAAGAATTTGACCGTATAAAAATTGGTATTGGCCGTCCACAGAAAGGAATGACGGTCGTTAATCATGTCCTTGGAAAATTTAGTGAAGATGATTATGCCACAATTTTACTGACTTTAGACAAGGTAGAGACGGCCCTCAATCATTACCTTAAAACCAATGATTTCGAAGACACTATGAGGCGTTATAATGGCTAATACTCTATTAGATCTTTTTGAGAAGAATCCTCAATTGCTTGAGTGGAGTGATAAAGTAACTTTATTGAGTAGACAGTTGGTTATGGGATTTTCTGGTTCCAGCAAGGCAGTTGTCATGGCATCTGCCCTTTCTGAGCAGGTTCCTAAGATTCTAATCGTTACTTCAACACAAAATGAAGCTGAGCAACTAACAGGAGATTTGTCAGCTATCTTAGGAGAGGATAAGGTTTATTCTTTTTTTGCAGATGATGTAGTAGCTGCAGAGTTTATCTTCGCTTCTCCAGAAAAGACCCATTCTCGTCTCGAAAGTCTTAATTTTTTAATAGATAAAGAGTCAAGTGGAATCTTGGTTACGAGTTTAGTTGGTACTAAGTTACATTTGCCTAATCCTGAGGTTTATAAAGACTCTCGCATTGACTTAACACTAGGGGAGGAACATGATTTAGAGGCTCTCAGTAAGCATCTGACTCATATTGGATACCAAAGAGTAGAACAGGTTCTCTCACCTGGTGAGTTTAGTCGGAGGGGCGATATTTTAGATATTTATGAACTGACTGCAGAACTCCCCTACCGTTTAGAATTTTTTGGAGATGAGATTGATGGTATTCGTCAGTTTGATAGCGATAGTCAGAAATCTTTAGACAATTTAGAGCATGTTATCGTATCACCAGCAGATGATATTATCTTAACAAGAGAGGATTACCAGCGTGCTGAGAAGGCCCTAGAAAGTGCGGTCTCGAAGGCAGAAGGTCCTCATAAGGCTTACCTTGAGGAAGTTCTGTCGGTTACGATTGATGGTTACCGTCATAAAGATTTACGTAAGTTTTTGTCTCTTTTTTATGATAAAGCTTACACCTTATTTGACTACCTTCCAAAGGGAACTCCTGTATTCATTGATGATTTTCAAAAGATAGTGGACCGCCATGGACGTCTTGAGTTGGAAGTGGCTAATCTTTTAACTGAGGATCTTCATCAGGGCAAGTCTCTGAGTCATCTAAATTACTTAGTGGATTCATTTAAGACTTTACGTAACTATCAGCCAGCTAGTTTCTTTTCGAATTTTCATAAGGGATTGGGAAATCTTAAATTTGATAAGTTGTATCAATTCACGCAATACCCTATGCAGGAGTTCTTTAACCAGTTTCCACTTCTAGTTGATGAAATACATCGCTATACCAAGAATAAGGCTACAGTTATTTTACAAGTGGGGTCTGAGAAGCAGCTCAAATCTTTGAAGGAAACCTTGGAAGAATATGATTTAGATTTACCCCTTAGTAGTTTTGGAGATTTGATACCTCATAAGCCTCAGTTAGTCTTAGGAAACTTATCCAATGGTTTTTACTTTGCGGATGAAAAGCTTGTTCTTGTCACTGAACGTGAGATTTTTCATAAAAAAGTAAAACGTCGTGCGCGTGCCAGTCACGTTTCCAATGCAGAGCGTCTCAAAGATTACAATGAACTTGAAAAAGGTGATTATGTTGTACACCAGACTCATGGTATCGGTCAATTTAAAGGTATTGAGACTATTGAGATTAAAGGGGTGCATCGTGACTACTTGACCATCCAATATCAGGATGCTGCAACAATTTCTCTACCTGTTGAGCAGATTGAGAGTCTCTCTAAGTATGTATCAGCGGACGGAAAAGAGCCTAAAATTAATAAACTCAATGATGGGCGTTTCCAAAAGACTAAACAAAAAGTAAGCAAGCAAGTAGAGGATATTGCCGATGATCTCTTAAAACTTTATGCTGAGCGTAGTCAACTTAAAGGTTTTGCTTTTTCACCAGATGATGATAACCAAAGGGATTTCGAAGATGATTTTGCCTATGCTGAGACAGAGGATCAATTGCGTTCTATCAAGGAAATTAAGGCAGACATGGAGTCAGACAAACCCATGGATCGTCTCTTGGTAGGTGATGTTGGTTTTGGTAAGACAGAGGTAGCTATGCGTGCTGCCTTCAAGGCGGTCAATGATGGAAAGCAAGTTGCTATCCTAGTTCCTACAACAGTTCTTGCCCATCAGCACTATTTGAATTTTAAAGAACGTTTTGAAAATCATGCCGTTGAAGTAGATGAACTCAGTCGTTTTAGAAGTAAAAAAGAGCAAAATGAGACTATTGAAAATCTAGCTAAAGGGCGTATTGATATTATTATCGGTACCCACCGCCTGCTGTCCAAAGATGTTAAGTTTTCTGATTTAGGCTTGCTAGTAATTGATGAAGAACAACGTTTTGGCGTGAAGCATAAAGAGAAACTTAAGGAGTTGAAAGCTAAGGTTGATGTCCTTACCCTAACTGCGACACCTATTCCTCGTACGCTTCATATGTCTATGTTAGGTATTCGTGATTTGTCGATTATTGAGACAGCACCTACCAACCGTTATCCAGTTCAAACTTACGTTATGGAAACCAAACCTGGTCTTATTCGAGAAGCGATATTAAGAGAGATGGACCGAGGCGGCCAGATTTTTTATGTTTATAATCGTGTTGAAACCATTGATCAAAAAGTTTCTGAACTACATGAGCTGGTCCCTGAAGCAAGTATCGGATTTGTTCATGGTCAGATGAGTGAGGTTATGTTGGAGAATACCCTCTTGGATTTCTTGAATGGTGATTACGATGTTTTGGTAGCAACGACCATTATCGAGACAGGGATTGATATCTCCAACGTTAATACTCTCTTTATTGAGAATGCAGATCATATGGGCTTATCTACTCTTTATCAGTTGAGAGGTCGTGTGGGGCGTAGTAATCGAATTGCTTATGCCTATCTCATGTATCGTCCTGACAAAGTGTTGACGGAAGTTTCTGAGAAGCGATTGGATGCTATTAAGGGATTTACAGAACTGGGATCAGGTTTCAAAATTGCCATGCGTGATTTATCAATTCGTGGTTCCGGGAACATTCTTGGTGCTTCTCAAAGTGGATTCATCGACTCAGTCGGGTTTGAAATGTACTCACAACTCTTGGAAGAGGCTATCAATAAACGTCAAGGTAAAACTCAAGTTCGACGTAAAGGAAATGCAGAGTTCAATCTTCAGATTGATGCTTACCTCCCTTCTGACTATATTTCTGACGAGCGCCAAAAAATTGAAATTTATAAGCGTATTCGAGAAATTGAGAATCAGAAAGACTATCAAGACCTTCAAGATGAGCTTATTGACCGCTTTGGAGAATATCCAGACCAAGTTGCCTATCTCATTGAGATTGGTCTGGTTAAGGCCTATTTGGATGCTGCCTTTGCAGAATTAGTTGAGCGTAAGAACGATACTATCACTGTTCGTTTCGAAAAAGCCTCTCTTAAATTCTTCTTGACTCAAGACTATTTCGAAGCTATCTCTAAAACGCATTTAAAAGCAAAAATCAGTGATAATCAGGGGAAAGTAGAGATTACTTTTGATGTTCGTAACAGGAAAGACTATGAAATTCTTGAAGAATTAAAGATTTTTGGACAGACATTTATGGAAATCAAAGAACGTAAAGAAAAAAAAGAAGCTTAAGGAAAGTTTAAGTAAGTCTCTCTATACTATAAAACATCCTAAAACTTTTCTTTTTCATAAATCTCCTGAGAGGGTCGACTAGTGTCGATCCTCTTATTTTTGTACTTGAAAAGGCTTTAGTCCCCTATTTTCTCAAAAAAATGCTATCATAGAAGAGATATCCTAACGAAAAGGAAACAGTAACATTGAGATTAGACAAATATTTAAAAGTATCACGAATTATCAAACGCCGTCCAGTGGCTAAAGAAGTGGCTGATAAAGGGCGTATAAAAGTAAATGGTGTACTCGCTAAGTCATCTACAGATTTAAAAATTGGTGACCAAGTGGAAGTTCGTTTTGGAAATAAACTTCTAACTGTCCGTGTTTTAGAAATGAAAGACAGTACTAAAAAAGAAGATGCGGCAAAAATGTACGAGATTATAAGTGAAACAAGGATTGAAGCAGATGAGCAAGAAGCCTAATATTGTACAGCTTACGAACGATTACATTGATAATGCCAATCAAGAGCAACGATTAGAGCGTGCCGAACACGAACAAAGGAATCGCTTTATGGGGTGGATTCTCTTTGTGGTTGTTTTACTCTTTATCTTGCCAACCTACAATCTGGTTGAGACCTATATGAACATCAAACAGCAAGAGAAGGAAGTCTTGTCGCTTCAGAAAGACTATGATAAATTGTCGGATCAGACAAAGGAACGAAAGGATTTGGCTAAGAAACTTAAGGATGATGCTTTCGCCGAGAAATATGCGCGTGCTAAGTACTATTATTCACGTGAAGGAGAGTCAATCTATCCTGTACCAAGCTTATTACCCTAATGAAAGATTTACTTAAAACTGTAGAAACTTTTTTAACCTATTCAGAAGCCAAGTTAGAGGAACTATCAGAAAAAAATCAGCAACTTAAAACGGAATTACCGAGGAAAGAGGAGGTGAAGAAGCAAGCATGAAAAAGCTCTTAATAGCTGCAACTGTTGTGCTTGTATCTTCTAGCCCCCTGGTCCTACTTCCTATGGAGAAGGAGCTAACTCTGACCCCAAAACAGGTCCAAAAATTGACTCAAAATACTACAGCTAGTTTGACTCAATTTAAACAGATTCCTAAAAATCCAAGAACGATAACAACTATCCTAACTTATAAGAACAAGGATTTAACAGAATTTAAAACCAGTATCCAAGCGGATACCAAACTATCGATTTCTGCTATTTTTTGGAATGCTAAAGGTGAGCCTGTTTTCCAACTTCAAGATGGTGATTATGTAGCCGCTAGTCAGAAATCAATTGTAGACGACAGTATCTATAATCAAAAAACAGTAGATATGACCTTCTGGACTAAAGATGGTTTAACGGTATACAAAGAACCTTACGTTTTAGGAACTGAAAAAGCTGACTCCAAACTCGCTAGTTTTAAACCCATTAAGGTTAGCCAAGCAGCTCAGACGCATGCAGGGACCTACTATTTGGTAGACGGAGAGGGTTGGATTAATGCCTCTGATTTGTCAAGGATTGACAATCGCATCGAGGCTGTTCAAAAAGTCCTTGATGAGAAGTATAACAATCAAGAGCGCATCTCAGTTTATGTTAAACAGCTTGATACGGACCGAGTAGCTGCTATCAATGACGAAAAAAGCATGTATGCAGCTAGCGTAGCCAAGCTAGGAGTACTTTATTATGCACAGGAACGTCTGTCTCAAAAGAAATTATCATTATCAGATGAGTATCAATATACCTCTGCTGTAAATGGTTTTCCAGGTGCCTATGATCCAGATGGTTCTGGAAAGATTAGTAAGATGCCTGATGATAAGAATTATAGCTTGGAAAATCTGTTAAAGGCTGTAGCCCAAAACTCAGATAATGTAGCGACAAATATATTAGGTTATTATGTAACCAATCAGTATGACAAGGCCTTCCAAAAATCAGTAGATAAAGCCGCAGCGACTTCGTGGAATATGGATAAAAAGGAGTTGACTGCTAGAGCCGCAGGTACTTTGATGGAGGCTGTTTATAGACAAAATGGAGATATTATCAATTATCTTTCAAGCACGGACTATGATGGCGAACGTATTTCCAAAAACATTGATGTTCCCGTCGCTCATAAAATTGGTGATGCCTACGACTTTAAACATGACGTCGCTATTGTTTATGCAGATTCTCCCTTTATTCTATCGATTTTTACGGATAAAGAGGGCTATGACAAGATCACCTCAATTGCAGATGATGTTTATGGAATTTTAAAATAATGACACAAAAATTGTTGCAAATGATGCAAGCCAAGGGTTATTTTAACCAGCACAAGAAAATTTTAGTAGCAGTATCAGGTGGAGCAGACTCTATGAGTTTGCTGCACTTTTTGTATAACCATCAAAAAGATTTGGATATTCAGTTGGGGATTGCTCACGTTAACCATAAACAACGGCAAGAGTCGGAGCATGAAGAAGCGTATTTACGTCATTGGGCAGAGGAACATAAGGTCCCTTTTCACTATAGTACCTTCTCAGGAAAGTTTTCAGAAAATGCTGCCCGTACCTTTCGCTATGAGTTTTTTAAGCGGGTCATGAAAGATTATGATTACTCTGCTCTTGTAACAGCCCATCATGCAGATGATCAATCAGAGACGATTTTTATGAGACTGTTGAGAGGAAGTCGTTTAAGAAACCTGACAGGAATTTCAGCTATCAGACCATTTGGTACTGGTCAGATTATTCGTCCCTTTTTGCATCTTACGAAAGATCAGCTTCCCGTAACTTTCCATTTTGAGGATAGGAGTAATACTTCACTAGCCTACCTTCGGAATCGCATCAGACTGTCCTATCTTCCTACTTTATCTCAGGAAAATCCTAAAATTAAGGAGCACCTTTGTCTTTTAGCCGAGGAGATTGGTCTTATGAGGCAAGCTTTAGGGGAGTTAACAAAGGATATTACTATCACTGATTTATCTGTTTTTCAGCAACAGTCAGATGCTGTCCAGCTCTTTCTTCTTCAGAATTATTTAGACTCCTTTCCTGATTTACAGCTTTCTAAAGGCCAATTTAATCAATTGATAAGTTATCTAAGGAAAAATGGTTCAGGAAAGATCCCCCTAAAAAATGGTTACGAACTAGTAAAAACACAGACTTCTTTCCTAATAAGGAAAGAAGAGGCTATCTCTTTATCTCCTTCTTGTCTCTTAGAATTTGGAAAATCTGTTGAGTTTGAGGCTTATACCTTGACTTTTTCAGAATTCAATGACGTTTCTAACACAGATGCTATTAGTATTTGGTCAGATGCCCCAATAGTGATTCGTCATAGAAAAGAAGGCGATAAGATTGACCTTGGTAGTCACCATAAAAAATTAAGACGACTGTTTATAGACAATAAGATTTTAGAGAAGGATCGTCAAAAAGCCATTATAGGAGAACAAGATGGTCAGATTATTTTTCTTTATGTTGCTGGGCGTCTCTATTTGAAAAAAAGACCTGAAAATGCTATACTTTATGGCACTGTAGTCATTTATAGGAATTTCTAATCAAATACCATGTTCAAATAACGATGATTGAAGTAAAAGTGGTATAATAACAGAATATTGACTTCGAGAAAGGGAACCCAAATGTTAGAAAAAGACATTAAAAAAGTCCTCTTTTCCCAAGAGGATATCGTAGCTAAAACTAAAGAACTAGGACAACAACTGACAGAGGATTATGCGGAGAAAAATCCTCTTCTAGTCTGTGTTTTGAAAGGTGCTGTTCCATTTATGGCAGAACTTATCAAACATATCGACACCCATATTGAGATGGACTTTATGGTCGTTTCAAGTTATGGTGGTGGGACTGTCAGCAGTGGTGAAGTAAAGATTCTTAAAGATGTTGACACTAATGTTGAAGGACGAGACATCATCTTTATTGAAGATATCATTGATACAGGTCGTACGCTCCTTTATCTTCGAGATATGTTCAAGTACCGTAAAGCCAATTCAGTCAAAATCGCAACTCTTTTTGATAAACCAGAGGGTCGTGTTGTTGATATTGAGGCAGATTACGTATGTTACGATGTTCCTAATGAATTTATCGTTGGTTTCGGACTAGACTATGATGAAAAATACCGTAACCTCCCTTATGTCGGTGTCCTAAAAGAAGAAATTTATACAAAATAAGTAAAGGTCTAATTAATTTATGAATAATAAAAATAATAATGGCTTCTTACGGAACGCTTTTCTCTACATCATAGTTATTATTGCGGTTGTAACCGGAGTACAATACTTTGCAGGAGGAAGCCAAAGCCCAAGTCAACAATTGTCTTACACACAGTTGGTTAAGAAAATTGAAGATGGTAAGGTAAAATCTATCACTTATCAGCCAGACGGTAGTATCATTGAAGTTAAAGGTAGCTACAAAAAGGCTGAAAAGGTTGATACTGATCTTAGTCTACCATTTTTAGGTAGTGCATCATCAGAGACACGTAGCTTTACATCGACTGTGCTGCAGAATGAAACAACCATGCAGAAATTGCAGTCAGCATCAGAAGCAGCTGATGTTAATGTTAAAATGATACGTGAAAGTTCAAGTGGTGCTTGGATTTCATATCTTTTTAGTTACCTACCTTTGATTGGGATTGCTATTTTCTTCCTTTTCATGATGAATCAAGGTGGTAACCGCGGTGCAATGAATTTTGGCCGCAACCGTGCTAAGACTCAATCAAAAGAGAATATTAAAGTTCGTTTCACAGATGTGGCTGGTGCTGAAGAAGAAAAAGAAGAACTTGTAGAAGTCGTAGATTTCCTCAAAAATCCACGAAAATATAAAGCACTTGGTGCACGTATCCCTAAGGGTGTTCTCCTTGAAGGCCCTCCAGGGACAGGTAAAACTCTGCTTGCTAAAGCTGTTGCTGGTGAAGCAGATGTTCCTTTCTTTAGTATCTCAGGTTCTGATTTCGTAGAGATGTTTGTCGGTGTCGGAGCAAGTCGTGTTCGTAGTCTTTTTGAAGACGCTAAGAAGGCCGAACGTGCTATTATCTTTATTGATGAAATCGATGCGGTTGGCCGTCGTCGTGGTACTGGAATGGGCGGCGGTAACGACGAACGTGAACAAACCCTTAACCAACTGTTGATAGAAATGGATGGTTTTGATGGAAATGAGAATATCATTGTCATTGCTGCAACCAACCGTAGTGATGTTCTTGATCCAGCACTCCTACGTCCAGGACGTTTTGACCGTAAAGTTCTTGTTGGTCGCCCAGATGTAAAAGGCCGAGAAGCTATCTTGAAAGTCCATGCCAAGAATAAACCATTGGCTGAAGATGTTGACCTTAAGGTTGTGGCTCAACAAACTCCAGGTTTTGTCGGAGCCGACTTAGAGAATGTCTTGAATGAGGCAGCTCTAGTTGCAGCACGACGTAGTAAGACTAGAATTGATGCTAGTGATATCGATGAAGCAGAGGATCGTGTTATTGCCGGACCATCTAAGAAAGACCGCCAAGTTTCAGAAAATGAACGTAAAGTTGTGGCTTACCATGAAGCAGGTCATACAATTGTTGGTTTGACACTTTCTAGCGCTCGTGATGTTCACAAGGTTACTATTGTTCCACGAGGTCGAGCAGGTGGTTATATGATTTCTCTACCAAAAGAGGATCAGATGTTGTCATCTAAAGATGAGCTAAAAGAACAATTGGCAGGCCTTATGGGTGGACGCGTTGCAGAAGAAATTATTTTCAACGTTCAAACCTCAGGTGCTTCAAATGACTTTGAGCAAGCAACACAGCTGGCACGTGCAATGGTTACTGAATATGGTATGAGCGAAAAACTTGGACCAGTCCAATATGAGGGAAATCATGCGATGAATCCAGGACAATTTACGACAGATAAGTCTTACTCAGCTCATACAGCTCAACTTATTGATGAAGAAATTCGATCACTTTTAGTTGAGGCACACGATAAAGCGGCTGAAATTATCAATGCAAACCGAGAAACACATGCTCTCATTGCAGAAGCTTTGCTTAAGTATGAAACACTTGATGCTGCACAAATCAAGTCAATTTATGAGACTGGTAAGATGCCGGAGGATTCTCTTGGAGATTCAGAAGAAGATAACCATGCCCTATCTTACGACGAAGTCAAAGAAAGAATTGAAAATAAAAATAAAGATAATTATGATGGTGGTATTACGAAATATCACAGTGGAATAATTAGCGGTACAATCTTTGATGATAAAGATTACAATGGATTATTAGGAAAAGATGATAAAGGATATCAAGGTATCAATGTTATCTTGAGTCAATATCAAAAAGTTGGAGATGAATACTTCCTAACTGGTATGATTGATTCAGTTGAAACTGATGAAAATGGTAAGTATACATTTAGTAATATAGCTACTTATGGTACAAATGAAGAAGGCGAAAGAGTTCTTTATGCATATCGTGTAACTCTTGATGAAGATTCACTTCCTGAAGGTTATGGTGTCACAAGATATCGTGTTAATGATAAAGATGAAAGTAGTAAGCTTTCTTCTAAAGACTATGAATTGATTACTAATAAAGAAAATCAATTTAAAGATAGTACAGAACCATTCATCATCTTAGCTGAAAAAGCAGATGATCCAAGTGTTCCATATTATACAGATGGTTATGATGTTGTAGGATGTAATTCTGTTAAGGAATTAAATGGTGGTATTACAAGAATTCAAACAGGTTCTATTTCTGGTAAGATCTTTAATGATGATGATTATGATGGATTATCTACTAAAGATGATAAAGGATTTGAAGGTATTGAAATTAGCTTAAAACAATATTATCTAAAAGATAATGAATATGTTTTAACTGATAAAGAATTTACTTGTAAAACAACAAGTGATGGTTCATATAAATTCGATCAATTACCTACAAATGGAATTGAAAATGATGAACATGTTATTTACTACTATAAAGCCTTTGTTAAGATAGACACTTTACCTAGTGGTTATGCAATAACGAAATATCATGTTGGTAAAGATGATACAAAAGATAGTGATTTATTAAGTGAATCTGGTGAATTATTAGGGAAAGATCAATATATGGTTTTAGTTGATAAAGCTGATAAAGATAATGTACAAAGTATTGTAAATGGTTATGATATTATTACTGCTAAGGATATTAAATACTTAGATGGTGGTCTTACTTCTTATAATCAAGGTACAATTGAAGGTACATTATGGATCGATGCTAATAGAAACGGAATCATTGATAAAAATGAATCTTATCTAAGTCATCAAAAGATGATATTAAAATGTTACTATTATAAAGACAATCAATGGATAGAAGAAAGTTCATTAGATAGTGAAGTAGAAACAGATGAAAATGGTAAGTATAACTTCAGTCATTTAGCAACTACAATTACTAAAGATGAACAAACTTATTTAAC
>OGRO01001376.1_pt1 | contig 20997 bp, 21 predicted proteins | sample 1553451 | NCBI WGS metagenome assembly OGRO01 (sample SAMEA2580021, study PRJEB22360) | human gut metagenome
CCGCCGTCCGCTCTTATGTGATTTATAGGCAGCCCCGTGTCCGCTTTAAGCGCGGTTATAAGGTCGTTTGTCTGGTAGGCTATGGCTTCAAGGCAAGCCCTTATTATGTGGTTTTTGCCGCTGCCGCGCGTAAGCCCGCAAATCGTGCCGCGGGCGTACATATCCCAGTAGGGCGCGCCAAGCCCCGCAAAGGCGGGAACAATGTAAACTCCTGCCGAATCGGGAACGGAAAGCGCCGCTTTTTCGCTTTCGGCAGCAGTGGCTATAAGCCCCAATTCGTCGCGCAGCCACTGAATGACCGCGCCGCCCACAAACACACTGCCCTCAAGTGCGTAGCATATATTGTTGCCCGCGTCGGCGGCAATGGTGGTTATAAGCCCGTTTTTGCTTTCAAACGCGGTGTCGCCCGTGTTCATAAGCAAAAAGCAGCCCGTGCCGTAGGTGTTTTTAATATCGCCCTCGCAAAAGCATTTCTGCCCGAAAAGCGCTGCCTGCTGGTCGCCCGCAATGCCCGAAACGGGTATTTCCGCGCCCAATATATTTACATTGCCGTAAATTTCACTGCTTGAGCGCACCTCGGGCAGCATACACTTTGGAATTTGCAATATTTCAAGCAGTTTTTTATCCCAGGTAAGCGCGTGTATATCGTAAAGCATTGTTCTTGCGGCGTTTGTGCGGTCGGTAACGTGAATTTTGCCGCCCGATAGCTTCCATATAAGCCAGGTATCAACCGTGCCGAAAAGCAGATCGCCGTTTTCGGCTCTGTCGCGCGCGCCGGGCACGTTATCAAGTATCCATTTAATTTTTGTGGCGCTGAAATATGCGTCAATGCGTAGCCCCGTTGTTTTGCGTATATATTCTTCTAAGCCGTCGGCACGTAATTTATCGCACATTTCGGAGGTGCGGCGGCACTGCCACACTATCGCGTTATAGATTGGCTCGCCTGTATTTTTATCCCATATAATCGTGGTCTCGCGCTGATTTGTAACCCCCACGGCGGCAATTTCATCGGCAGAGGCGCCTATTGCCGTTATAGCTTCGGTAACGGCGGCGTACTGAACCGAGAATATCTCCACGGGGTCATGCTCCACAAAGCCGGGCTGCGGGTATATTTGTTTAAATTCCCTTTGCGCAGCCGACACGGCATTTCCGCCCTTATCAAAAAGCACGGCACGGGCGCTGGTTGTTCCTTCATCAAGCGTTAAAATATACTTTTTCATATCGCACTGTTTTTAATTATTATTCGCGGAACGCGCGGGGATATGCCGCAGATTATTTCATAATTTATGGTGCCGCACATATCCGCAAGCTCTTCAACGGGTAATTCCTTGCCGAATAAAATTACCTCGTCGCCCTGCTTTACGTTTTCAATATCCGTCACGTCAACCGACATCTGATCCATACAAATCCTGCCGATTATAGGGGCTTTTTTGCCCTTTATTAAAACATAGCCTTTGTTTGAAAGCAGCCGCGGGTAGCCGTCGGCATAGCCTGCGGTTACTGTTGCGGTTTTCATTTCCCTTTCGGCGGTAAAGGTTCTGCCGTAGCTTACGGTATCGCCCTTTTTAACGGTTTTAACCATTGAAATAACCGATTTCACCGTCATTGCGGGTATAAAATCCTCTTTAAGCTTTAAGCCGGAAGACGGGGTAAGACCGTAAAGAATTATGCCCGGGCGGCACATATCAAGGTGCTTATCGGTATCAAGGCAGAAAGCCGCCGAATTGCAGCAGTGGCAAATTTTCGGGGTAAGCCCTGCCTTTATAAAGCGCTCCTTTGCCGCAATAAAGCGCGAATACTGCGCGGCGGTAAAGCCGTCCTCTTCTTGCGGGGTGCGGTCGGAAACGGCAAAATGCGTGAAAATTCCGCCGAAATCAAAGCCCGGCAGCCGCGCGGCGGCAATTGCGTCATCAATCCCCGAAAGAGAATTATCACGGCAGTCAAACCCAATGCGGCTCATGCCCGTATCAAGCTTTATGTGTATTTTAATTCTTACCTTATCCGCCGTGGCTTTTTTTGAGAGTGCGGCGGCGTATTCGGGGGAGTAAACGCTCTGGGTTATATCGTTAATATAAAGCTGCGAAGCCATACTAACAGGCGTATAGCCCAAAATAAGAATGGGCTTGGTTATCCCGCAGCCGCGCAGCGTTACCGCCTCTTCTATATTTGAAACGGCAAAAGCGTCCGCCCCCTCTGCTTCAAGCAGGGGAGCGACGTTGCGCGCGGAGTGACCGTAGGCGTCAGCCTTTACAACCGCCATTATTTTAGCGCCCGCCGCCTCTTTTTTAATAATACCGAAGTTATGTACAAGGGCGTCAACATCAATTTCCGCCCAGGTTCTGTGAAGAAATTCCACTTTTATTTCCGCCTTATTTTTTAATAATATTATTGCCCAACTGTTTTTTTACCTTGCCCGCGAACGGAATACACACAAGACTTAAAAGCACCCAAAGGCAGGAATAGGGCATGCATATCTGCCCGCCTATGTTCATTGGCATTTTGCTGTAATCCCAAACGTTCTTCTTTAAAATTATATTAAATACAACGCCGAAAATGAACTCAATACCCGTAACAAAGGTGCTGCCTACAAGTCCTTTTATTAAAAGTCCCGCTTTTTTGAGCTTTTCGCTTATTGTGCCGAAGAACACAAAGCAAATACCGCCCGCCCCCAGCATTGACCAGTGCGTGTAGCCGCGCCACATAACCTCAATAAGCCCGTAGCCCACGGCGCCTATTGAAAAAAGCATAAATTTTATTTTTCGCTGTTTCATTTTATCACCCGTAGTTATTATGGGTGATAATTCTTTCGGCTATTCAGCCAAAGCCGCGCAGTAAAAATTACCGCCTGTTTCTCTTGGTAATTGCCAAAAGACGTATAAGCTGCGTAAGCGATACAAGCAGCGCCGCAACATAGGTCATAGCCGCGGCGGAAAGCACATTGCGCACCGCTTTTTTCTCATCTTCCTTTATAAGCCCCGAATTGTCAAGCGTCACAAGCGCGCGGTGCGAGGCGTTGAACTCAATAGGCAGCGTTAAAAGCTGAAAAAGCAGCGCCGCGCAGAAGAAAATAACGCCCAGCTTCACAAGAAAATAAAAATCGAAGATAAGCCCGATTATAAGCAGCGGCATGGAAAGCTGCGAGCCCAAATTACATACCGGCAGTATTACCGAGCGCACCTTTATGGGCACATAGCCCTTTGAGTACTGAACGGCGTGTCCCGCCTCGTGTGCGGCAACGCCCACGGCGGAAAGGTTGTTTGCGCCGTAAACCGAATCGGAAAGGCGTATAACGTTAGTCCTCGGGTCGTAGTGGTCGGTAAGATTGCCCGAAACGCGCTCTATTTTAACATTATATACACCGTTTGCCTCAAGCACCCGCCGCGCGGCGTCCGCTCCGGTAAGCGGCGAATGATGTGTGCTGTACTTTGAAAAAACCGTTTTTACCCTTATCTGCGACCAGAGCATTATTATAATTGCCGGAACTACAAGATAAATGTAAAGCGAGTCTATACCGTAGTAATAAAAACCACCCATAAAATATCAACTCCGAAAATCAAACATTAAAACGGAAGAGAACAATGTCTCCGTCCTTCATAACATATTCCTTGCCCTCGCTCCTTACAAGTCCCTTTTCCTTTGCAACCGTCATGCTGCCGCCGCATTCGTTTATAAATTCGTCAAAGTTTATAACCTCGGCGCGAATAAAGCCGCGCTCAAAGTCAGAGTGTATTTTGCCCGCCGCCTGCGGCGCCTTTGTGCCCTGCTTAATAGTCCAGGCGCGCACCTCGGGCTTGCCTGCGGTAAGGTAAGAAATGAGCCCCAAAAGGTGGTAGCACTTTTGAATCATACGGTCAAGCCCCGAGCGCTCAAGCCCCAGTTCTTCAAGGAACATAACCTTTTCTTCATCAGAAAGCCCCGAGATTTCAGCTTCCAACGCCGCGCATATCGGCAGAATTTCCGCCTTTTCGCGTTCGGCAATTTCCTTTACCGTATTGTAGTTTTTGTTGGACTCTATGCCTGAGGTAAAGTCCTCCTCGCTCATATTGCAGGCATAAATTACAGGCTTTGCCGAAAGCAGCGCCGTGGTATCAAGCACGTTTTGCTCTGTTTCATCGTTAATTTCAACCGAGCGGGCGGGAAGTCCGTTTTCAAGGTGGGCTATAAGCCTTTTTAAGAAATCAACCTCGCCTTGCAGTGATTTATCGCCTTTAAGCGCCTTTGCGGTTTTATCAAGGCGGCGCTGCGCCATTTCAATATCCGAAAAAATAAGCTCTAAGTTTATAGTTTCAATATCGCGCGCGGGGTCAACCGAGCCTTCTACGTGAATAATATCGTCGCTTTCAAAGCAGCGCACCACGTGAACAATCGCGTCCACCTCGCGTATGTTGGAAAGGAACTTATTGCCAAGCCCCTCGCCCTTTGAAGCGCCCTTTACAAGCCCCGCAATATCCACAAATTCAATAACCGCAGGGGTGAACTTGTCCGGGTTATATATCTCCGCTAATTTTTCAAGCCGCTCATCCGGCACGCTCACCATTCCCACATTCGGCTCTATTGTGCAAAAGGGGTAATTCGCCGATTGCGCCCCCGCGTTTGTAATTGCGTTGAAAAGGGTCGATTTGCCTACATTCGGCAGCCCTACCATTCCTAATTTCATTTATTCCCATATCTCCTTATTTTATTAGTGTTCGGGGCGTTTTTATTTGCCCAACTACACCATTTCTACACCATTTTGCAGAAATGAATAGCTTTCAAATTGATGAACGGCGTTTACAAAAGAATCCTCGGTCACATGCACATATCTGTCCATAGTCATTTGAAGACTTGAATGTCCCAAAAGCCTTTGTAAAACCTTCGGCTGCATACCGCTTTCTATCGCCCGTGTTGCGTATGTATGGCGTAAAGCGTGCATACAAAAGCGTTTAATGCCTGCCTCGTCGCACAATTTGTACAGATGTGTGTCATATGAGCTGTTTTTTGCAGGTTCGCCCGTTCTCCAATTTATAAATACAAGGTCTTTCATTTCAAGAAAAGATTTCGCCCCGGTATGCCTGTCAATAAACTCCAATGTCTGCGAAAGCGTTTCGGAGGTTTTGCGGGTTTTTGCGGTCTTGTAAATATCCTTTAGAATTTTGTAAGCTTTATCGGTTAACGGAATAGTGCGGTAGCTTTGCGGTGTTTTCGGCGGTCCTGCTCTCCAACAGCCTTGACCGTGCCTGTATTCTAAAGTTTTATTAACGGTTAAAGTCCGCTTTTTCCAATTGATAGCGTCCCATGTCAGACCGATCAATTCGCCCGTGCGAAGTCCCGTTTCGAGAATAAGCGAATATTGCGCATAATTGTGCGAGCGTTTTGCGGCTTCTAAAAATTTATGCTGTTCGCTTACTGTAAGATATTTAATATCGTTTACTTCACGCACAGGCTTGGTGTACCTTACGCCGTTCATAGGGTGCTTTTCAATTATATCGTTCATCAATGCGGATTTAAGCATAGTTCCCATACAAATATAAGTTTGCCTTATTGTCGAGCCTGCGTAATCGCTATCCATTTTGTTTAATACCAATTTGCAGTGCATAGGCTTAACATCGGCTAAAAGCATTTTGCCGATAACGGGCTGTATATTGAATTTATACCGTTCACGGTAATTCCTTACGGTATTTGGTGCTAAATCACCCACAATATTATTTATCCAATATTCAAACCATTCATCAACTGTCATACTTGACGGGGCAAAAATATTGCCGTGCTTATCTGCATATTTTGAATCCTCTAACCAGTTGCGAGCTTCCGGAAGAAGCGAAAAACATTTTTCGTGTCTTTTACCTGTTCTGTCAACAAATCTTGCGGTATATAATCCGTCCTTTCTTTGGCAAATACCTTTTCCTAATTCTTTTCCTTTAAGGTTTTTACCCATTTTAAAACTCCTTTCTCCAAACGAGAAAAAGAGCCAATGCAACTATTATATTATAATGCATCAGCCCTGTTTTTTCAATATAAAACATATAAAATTAATATGACCGTATTAAATTGTTAATTTATTGCTGATGAATTGCTCAAATTCCTTGCGTTTAACAAGCTTTTTTCTTCCGACATATAACACGAACGGACAATTCGGACTCCGCAGCATACGGTCAATGCGGTTAATACCTATATTGCTGTATTCTGCGGCTTCCTTTACGGTCATTGTAAGCTTTAAATTAAGCGGTATACTTACATTGTTTTGTTGCATTCAAACACACTCCTTTCCGTCAATCTTCAAAATAATATGCCTGGAAAACCGTACCGTCGTATAAGATAAATCTGCCTGCGGTATCTTTGGGTATTTGTTCTGCCGCGGCGGTGCTGTCGAGTATAATCTGCGACAGTATGTTATCGGCCCTGCCGCAAATGCGGCAATCAATATTGTTTCGTATCTGCCCCGAAAGAACGGCGGCGTCAGGTCTTTGCGTTGCAAGTATCAGATGAATACCGAACGCCCGCCCCTGTCTGGCTATTACGGATAGCTTACTTTCTATTAAGCTTACCCGCTCTTTCTGTTCTTTTGTAAGTCCGGTTTTATCGAGTACCTCGGCAATTTCATCACAGGCAAATATACAGCGTTTCAGTTCTTTTCCTGTTTGTCGGCAGTATTCGTCTATATTTCGGCAATTACTTTCACGCAGTAAGACTTTTCGCCGCTGCAATTCATCTGCAAGCCCGGTCAGCAGCGTTATAAGCTCGTTTTCATCAAAACACATTTTGCAGTTGTCCTGCCAAACGGAAGGAAAATCCACTCCGCCTTTAAAATCCGCTATGCTGACTGACATATTTTTCTTTAATGCCTGCATAAGCAATAGCTTTAACAGAACGCTTTTACCGCTGCCTGTCGAGCCGCCGAGTAAAATGTGAGGTATTTTTTTCAGATCCACCGTGACCGTTCCCAAAAGGCTTTTACCGAGCACGAGCACGGAATTACTGCCTGCAAGATAATTGTCGTTCCACACCATACGCTTTAAAAGGGAATTATTCGCCTGAACTGTGTAAAGCATAATTTCCTGTTTATCGCTGCCCTCTTTCAGATTTACTATATTCAAATTGAGCGCCGCCTCTATTTTTTGCCGTTTGTCTTCCCATTCTTTAAGCGGTATACCTACACCGTAAAACCGATATACGGTTACCGAATTGTCTTTTTCGTCCGTTTCCTTTGAAATAAGCGTAGGTATTTCTCCGGCGCTGTTTGTAAACCCGATTCGTTTTAACCCGTTTGAAACGGTTTCGCTACCGGCAGGAGTTCCGAGCAGTATAAGCACGGCAGGTGCGACGGCAATAATCATTAAGGGAAAGAAAAGCTTTAGCAAAGCGATAAATGCAGGGGAGATAAAGTCCGTCTTTTCAATATCAAAGTAACTTTTGCAGAAAAGCCAAAATATTATAACAGCGGCATAAACCGCCAAAATAATATATCTCCCCGATTTATTTTCTCTTACAAAATCATATCCGTTTTTAATACGAAGCAATAAATACCGCTTTTGCGTCTGTTTTTTCAGCCGTTCCTTATCATTATCAGTCATAGAAACCCTCCTCACTTGAAATAAATTTCTTCCGCCTGCCCGCCGGTTTTATAAAAGAAAACGCGGTGAATACGGCGTATAAACGCTTTCCATGTTTCGGGGTGATTGTGCTTGACATCAATATATTGCTCGTTTAAGGGCAGGTTAGAGGTTATATACACCTTTGTATAACACGCGGTGCGGTCGGAATACCGTGCCGGTAGTGTAAGCGGATATATGTCAAGATAATTAAGCATTGTTTCTATCGGTATTTGAGAATTAAATTCTTCAAAAACCAATATATCCTGACCGTGGTACGAATCAAACCGTACACCGTTTTTCCCGTTGTAATCGGTAATTCTGCATATTTCGCTTGCAGGGTGCTTTTTATATATGCCGCTTGTTTTTCCCGTGCCCGACGCTCCGAACAGATATGTAACGGTAAGCTCTCTGTTTTCGGAACGGTAGCGCTCCGAAAGATATGCCTCGCGCAAAATATCTATATCCTTTAGCTTAAAGGCAAAAGAGGGTGTTTCGTCTATTATTTCTGTCGTTGATAAGCCGTCCTTTACATTGCAAAGCAGCTTATACATTTTCGGGTCGCGCTCCTCACATTCATTCGGTATATTCCCAAATTCGTAAAAGCTGCCCTTGTGTGAGGTTTCACTCTTTTTATCGTCCGCCCATTTGCCCTCTTTGCGTATATAGTCGCGGTTTTCCTTTGCGCTGCCGAATGCCTTTTCTATGTGTGCGGTGGGGAAACGGTTTTTAACAGTTGAAAAGCGAATAGGGGATTTAGAGTAAATAAAAATATGGGTATGAAATGTTCCCGTTGTTGCCGTTTCGTCCGCCAAACAGTAATAATCCGGACAAAACAGGTTTAAAATTTTGCGAATACCGTCACGGTCAAGCCCGCAGTCCTGCGGATTATTGATTGTCAGCGTCCATTTGCGCGATTGCGGATTAGAAGCCATATGAAATTCCTCCTTTCATTGCTACTGCTACTTATGCTTTCATAAGGGTAATACTTGCCCTTATGGAAGTGCGGCGCTGCGCTGCCGCCGGGGAATATTTTTACTAAGGCAAAAATATTCTGTTCCCCTGTCGGCATTACAGCGCCGCACAGCATTATGGCTTTTTATTAACCAATGAAATACCTGTAGCCTTTGCGCTGATTTGTGTTTTTCCCTGGCTTTCGTATGCCGACACTTCAAGTCCGCCGAATTCAACCTCCGCATAACCGTCCGGCTTTTCCATAAGCTGTTTCCCGTCAATTTTCACACCGAGCTTTTCAAGGCTTAAATCCGGTAAAGCGACAATATATCGGTATCCGGTAACGGTTTCCGTGCGGTGTCCGTCCTTATACTCATATGTCGGGACAATGTCCACCAACAGCTTTTTTGCGCCGAGAGACGCAGGATCAATTTTCAAATCACGAATGTTTAACATTTTTTGTTTCTCCTTTTTAATTTTATTCAGGTTTGGCGCGCACCCTTAACCTGATTGCATTGTATCAGATTTAACAGGTGCGTTTTGCTTCCCCGGCGAAACAAAAAAAGACCGCCCTGCAAAAAGCAGGACGGCATACAAATTTTACTCGTCTATGGGGCTTCCCAACAGAGGTAATCCCTCGTCATAAAGGAAGCTGTTTGCTTGATCGATGTTCATTTTCTCGGCTATTATTTTATCCCAGCATTTCAAATAGGGGAATGCGAGACTGAACAATTCTTTTGTTTCTTTTGAATCTAACCCTAAAGCCACACAAACGCTCATAACAATGCGATCTGTAGGCTGATATGTACTGCCTTTATCGTTGCTGTTACGGCATATACGGCTTACGGTAGTTCTTGTTAACATACTCTTTCTGATTAAATCAGCTTGTGTCATTTTTTTGATCTTCAGATACTTTTTAACGGAGTCTGAAAAACTGTTTACTTCTTTGTTGTAGTTGTTGTTTTGCGGGTTAATTGTCAATAAGACAACCCCGATTTTCGGTTAACCGATTATTCTGCACTCGGAGGCGGAGACAAGTTTAAAATATGCCCAAATGCTATGGATACAGAAATACAGTGTATTAACCATGGCACCACCTCCTTCTTAAAAAGGGCGAAAAGTTTATAGGTTGACTTTCCGCCTCCGGGAGCAAAAACAACAAGTTTTCTTCTGGTAGTGAAAAGAGTACAACAATAATGCTGTACTCTTCCACCTTTTTCTCTTATGGACTCACGTATGAGTTTTAACCGTCAGGGCAGACTGCCCCTATACACGGGTTGTAAATGGTCATTTGATATTGCCGTCAGTCCCGATCACGCTAAAGCATGTCCGACAGCAAGACAGGCGGGGTTTTCCTTGTTCTGCGGGTTGTGCGGAACGATGAATTTCGCCTGGGCCTGTCTCGGCTACTCTCCATTACTAGGCACTAAAAAACATAAACGGACTCATTACTCAAACCAAAATCATTGCGGACACGCCGCATTATTTCACATCAAACCTTGCACCCTTAGCCTATAACTCCCGAAGTTCGCACTTTGTCCGTCCTAAAGGCGTCGGGTAGGTCGAAAGCGGTGAGCAAAAAGTGTGGTTCACGGTCTTTTCATTTGCGGTACTAACCCACCGCAAGCAAGAAGCCGTGCAAATTTTACTAATTTTATTTTATTGCTGTATACTTATAATGTCAAGTGAATAATTTGTAAATTAAATAGTTTCATTGTATGAATTTTAATTGTTGTATTTTATGTACTGCTTTTTTTACTTTCGTGTTTCCCCCTTGAAAAGGTTTTGCCATTATTAACATATTTTTCAACAGATTTGCTGATATTAATGATTGTGTGATTTTCAAAATTCAATTCAATTAACTTTTCATCAAACATTCTATGATGGTTTCTACATAAGCATATACCATTTTCAACCTTATCGTTACCACTACTATTTACAGGGATTATATGTGCAGCCTCAAGGATCTTTTCCTCCCCACAATCGCATATTGCACATTTGTAATTGTAATTTTCCAATACTGCTTTTCTGAATTTATAATTTCTTTTCCATGTTGATGTTGATATCCGTTCGCGGTTTATGGCATTTGTCCAAACGCAAGCAGTATCTTCTGACTTTTTAGGAATACCAATATCATCAATATCGAATTTCAAATATTCATATAAATCATATTTGATTTTATCAAGTGTATCAAAAGATACTGCCAAAATTTTTTCGCTTTTTCGTCCGGATGTTGTATTAAAGCGTTTATAAAAACATTCCAATCCATCGTCTGATAAAACAATTTCATTCCAATTTTTAGCAAATGACAAAGTTGTGCCTTTCCAGCCGTTTTGTATTCGGTGCTTCACATCCCAAACAATAGCAATTTTATATTTTTTGTTGCAGTAAACTGCAATATCATATTGATTACTATTTAAGTTATATTGAATTTTTGCATACGGCTCTCCAATGCAACAGGTCAATTTATCCCCATATATATCATATAGGTTATTGAGCCATTTATTATCCATCTTTACACTTCCTAAAATTTAAGTTCCTAATTCTATCCACAAAGCGGGGCGGACGGCATTGACATCGCTGAAGACACCGTAGCCGCGCTCGTTGACACCGTCGCCACTGTGGACATCGGCGGCAAAATTCTGATAGTTACCGGGCGACCGCAGCCACCACAAGCAGTTGCCGTTGAAGTTATAAGCCGCTCCACTCGCAACTGCATAATTCGTAGGCTCACATTGTCTTGCACTATCGGAGCTGAAATATTTATTCGCTTCCGGGATGCTAAGCAAAAATACCTGATCCTGCGTTGCGTTACCGGGATTTGTACTGTATTCAGGATTTTTATCTGCACTCACCGTAATGGTAGGAATCATTGCCTTTTCATCAGCAGAAAATGCCGCATTGATAAACTCATTATTTAACCACTTGCGAAGTGTGCAAGTTTCCCAAGTAACGCCTGTATCGCTTGCATTGTATGGTTTACAATCCAGAGCGCATTTGCTGATTACCAATGCCTTTCCGTTTTTCACTTCAAGAACAAGCCATTCAATATCTTCTTTGCCGTTTGTGGTGTTGTTATCCTGTTCATATAAACCAAAGTTAACATAGTCACCGGTTTTTGCATTTTTTAAATGTTCTTTAGTCTTTGTTAATCTAATATATCCAGCTTTATCAGTAGCATCCTTGTAGTCCCCAAGTTCGATAAAGATGCTGTATGCTTCGTCGAGCTTTCCAGCATCCATCAGTGCAATGGCATCGTTGTATTTGCCGTTTGGGATGATAACAGTATTCAAAACGATGATAAAAGCGATAATAGCACAAACGATAGGCATTGTAATGATCGCAATCTTCTTGTTTCGCTTGGCGATGCGCTTTGCCTCTTTGCGTTCAATCTCGGCTTTACGCTCTTTTTCCAAACGCTCGGCTTCTTCCTTGGCTTTGATTTCCTCTATTTTTCTTTGACAAGCGATAATTTGCTTATCCGCATCCCTCCAACCGGAGATGGACTTAAACATTCCGATTGCTTTTTCGTTGCTTGTAATAACATCAGTCATCGACGATTTTGCTTCTTTTAGAATGGCATCTTTTCTTTTGGTCTCAGCATTCTCATAGCATTCTTTTGCAAGAACAGCTGAATTCTGATATTCACTAATAGATTCAAAAAGATGTGCCGCTTCTTTATAAGCACTTTCGGTATTTGCCGCAGACATTGTGTTTTTTGCACGGGTATAGATACCGTTAAGACGGGCATTTTCGTTGCGATTATTGATATGCTCTATGTAGCCTGCAAGCGCCGCTTTCAGCTTATCATCAGCAAAGCGGAAAGCTTTTTGATAATTGTTGCTATGATCAAAGGGTTCTCCTTGATCTTTTAGAGCTCCCTGCTTTCTTACCCTTAATTCTGACAAAAGTTTACCTAAGTAAGCAGATGCATTTTCGGGGTCGATATCCAACACCTTTTCGCAATATTCGTTGGCAGAGTTCCAATCGCCGTCCTCCAGAAACATAAATGCTCGCTTTAAAAGCGGGGAAGTGTCGGTATTAACATCAGAAATTACGGTTTCTTTAATTAACGTCGGTTTCGGTTCATCCACGGATATTATTTTCTTAATACCCCGAATCAAATCCTGCATAAAGCCGAGCTTTGACATATCCTGCGCCTGCAAATGCGAAAATTCATCAGGCAGGTCATACGGATCCATATCGCGGTATGCGGGAATAAGTATTTTCTTGCCGCCCGATTGCTTTACAAGCGCTAAATATCTGCTCCACTCGTTTTTCACCCAAACAGCGTTGAAATACTCAGGCTTTGTACCGAGAACAACCATTACCTTTGCGGAATTTAAGGCGGCGAATATGTAAGGCTCGTAAGCCGTGCCCAATTTATCCTCAAGAGTTATGCGGCTGAAAAACACCTTAAAGCCTTCTTGCGTGAGCTGATGATAAAGGTCGTTTGCAAGAACGCTGTCTTGCGTTCGTCTGCCGTTACTGTCAGTTTCTTTGTAGCAAATAAATACATCAAAAGGTTCTTCTTTTTGCGAAATCGCAAGAATACCCTTTTGAATTTCGTCAATTGCCTTGGCTTCCTGCTCATATATTTCCTTTTGGTAACCGTCGGCGTATTGCAATGCCGATTTATAGTCTTCATCCGCAAAAATTGAAGTGAACTGCGCGCGGTTTACTGTTGGAACCCGTTTATGAGTTGTAGGGTCTTCAACATATTCAATACCGTAGCGGCAGAGCACGAGCGACCAATACGCCTCGGAATCGGTACTGTCCTCGCTTAAAATCTGCTCGTAAATACCCATTGCCTTATCATATTCGTTATTGCGGCGAAAATGGTTTGCCCTATCATATAAATTAGCCCGCTTTTCGTCATCAAGCCGCGGCAAGGTCTGCTTTGTGCCGCATGAATCACAAATACCTACGGTTGCTCCGTTTTCAAATTCCACATTGCCGCCGCACATTTTACATTTGAAAAGTGACATTGTTATTCCCTCAAATTCTTTTTGAAATATTATGTAATGATTGTTATTGATTCCTTTCATTATTTTTTTTACTAATTGCAAAAACTGTAACATATGTAACAATAAAAAATAAAATGATAAGATAACCAAAGAGATTATAGTTAGAAAAATTGATATATCCACATAACTCGGTGCCGTATGGAGTATTTATAGTGAAAAAATTATATATAAATAAAACTAGATATATTATGAATTGAATTTTTATAGCAAGATTATCCGACGTTTTTTTCTTGATAGAACTATTGCCGATAAATGTGAGAAGTACTGTGGTTAGTACAATTAAAGCAACAATAAACATTCCAAGAATTACAAAAAATCCATTTGAACCATTGTTAGAAAAATTATAAAAAAATCCGTAAACGGTATTCCACACCATATCAGTTTTTATTCCAAATATATAAAGACTTCCATCAGCAAACATAGGTGCTGCCCATATTAAGATACAAATTAAAAAATTTAAAATCGGAAAAACTTTTATAAAATTAGAATTTGATTTTCTATGATTTACTGAAGAAAACGATTTGCTTTCAATTGTTTTTGCGTTATTATGGGTTGCATTTTCTATTTTGTTATTTGAATTTATTTGTGATGTAACAGAAGGAAATATTATCTTCCTGATTCCCCGTATTAAATCTTGTATAAACCCGATTTTTGACATATCCTGCGCCTGAAGATGTGCAAATTCATCGGGCAAATCGTAAGCGTTCATATCGCGGTAGCAGGGTATCAGCAATTTTGAACGGTCTTCCCTGATTAGTTTAAGGTATCGTGACCATTCGTTTTTTACCCAAACGGCATTAAAATATTCCGGTTTTGTGCCTAATACTAACATTACCTTTGCAGAATTGAGGGCTGCAAATATGTACGGCTCATATTCTTTTCCTATTTTATCTTCAAGTGTAATCGGTGCATAGAAAACCTTATATCCTTCTTGGGTTAGCTGATAATAAATATCGTTGGCAAGGGTGCTGTCTACAGTGCGTCTGCCGTTTTCGTCGGTTTCCTTATAACAAATAAAAACATCAAAGGGATCTTCGTTTCTAACAATATCAAGAGCTTTTTTCTGAATTTTATCAATTATTTCAGCTTCGCTGATATAAAATTCTTTTTGTTTGTTATCTCCGTATTTTATTGCTGAAAGATAATCCGCATCGGTAATTACAGACTCGTAAGATGTTCGGTGACAAGTGGGTATCATTTGCTCGGTTTTGGGGTCTTTGACATATTCAATACCAAAACGGCAAAGGACAATACCCCAATGAGCCTCCGCCTCGGTATTATCCTGTTCTAAAATCTTTTCGTAAATTTGCTCCGCACGGTCAAACTCACACTTAATACGCAAATCGTTGGCACGGTTATATAAATTGGTTATGACCTCATCTCGTGATTTTGAAATTGTTTGATTTGTGCCGCAATATTCGCAGGTTGCAATATTTGTGTTTTCCGAAATTTGCAAATTGCCGCCGCACATTTTACATTTGAAAAGTGCCATAGAATTCCTCCTAAATTATTTTAACATCGCTCGGAAAATAATAAACTTTATCACAATTTTTTATCTTGTCATAATAACAATTCCAATCATTGCCATCACTGTCATTACAAAGTAATTGAATATATTTTGGGAACCCATCCGTATCAACTATTTCCGAATCCATAGTAATGTTATAATCTGGATTAATTCTTTTTATATCGTCAATTGACTTATTGTATGTTATTTTAAAAGAATACTTCTCGTTAATTATTGGTGATATAAACTCATCATAAAGATATAAAAAAGCGACCGTTTTTTGAGATCGGTTAATAATATCAATGCTGAAAATCCCTATATCTTCATTGATTTTTTTTACTTCGACAATAAAAACGGGCTTAATTTCTTTGATTCTTTCTTTTTTTCTTTTTGCTATCTCAATACGATATGTTACAAAGGAACCAACAATACCAAAAAAGGCACCATAATAGGCAAGTAAATCGCCCGAACCAACGGCAACTATTTGCGGTAACGGAAGTGCATAGAATAAACCGATTACTATTGGAAACAAAAATAGTAGAACAAACAATATAATGAGGTACTTATTACTCTTGAAAAATTTTTTTGAAACTATTTTGTTTTTCATAGTTTTGTTCTCACTTCAATAATCTGCATTTTTTATTTCTATCTTCAATCAAAGCAATAAGTTCGCCTGCGACCGCTGCCGCAATTTCGGAGTCGTCATTTGCAACCGTCTCGGATAATTGCTGCATTTCAGCGGTGATTTTTTCATCAATATCCGCAAGACGGATATTGCTCATAGGGTCTGAATACCGTGCCGCCTCGTAAACCTTTTTGCATTCTGCACGAACTTCATCGCTTTTAGCATGCGAAACAAAGCTTTCGGCTTCGGCGGTGAGGTTTTTAATAAATCCGGTCTGACGGCTTATTTTTTTATCGACCGACTCAACAAGCTCCGCCGCCGCTTTTGCCTTTATAATTGCAATGGCATTAAAGCCGAGTATCAAAAGGCAGATAACAGCGCCCGCCCATCCGGGCAGATTCGGGATTGCCATAGCCGCTCCGCCGAAGACAAGCGTTAAAACAAGCCCTGTATAGCTTAAAGTGATAAGCGGAAGATTGTAGAAAAGCTTTTTGAGATTTTCAGCCTTAAACGCTATGTAAGCGCAAACAAGCTGACCTATAAAAGCGGCGGTTATAAAAATATATCCTATCCAAAAAGCCCCGCCGAATTTGTTCAGTCCTGCCGCCTCGTTCGGTGTAACAAAGCAAATAACATTAAAGAGCGCAAGCAAAATCGCCCAACATACAATATAAAGCTTAAAGTTCTTTTTCATTTTATTTACCACTTCCAGACTTCATAAGAAATACTTTTATGCTCCGCATTTTTACATCAAATCCTAGTGTATATTTATCATTTCGACCATTAATTTTCAGGTTGATAATTTCACTTTGCACTGATTGATTTTTAAAGAAGATTGTGTGATTACCGATTGGTAATTTCAAATTGGTTGTTCCTCTTAAATCGTATAAATATTTAGTATTGTCAATATACAAGTATGTTTTAGATTCAAATATGCTATTTTTAGCTGATTTAATTATTGTCAAATTAGGCTCAAGGATAATGGATCTACTTGTTTGAAGTCCGGTTTTCGCTTCAGTATTGTCGGGATCTATGTCCAAAGCTTTAATATAATAATCTTCAGCTTTTAAATATCGCTTTTCTTTAAATAGCCGATTTGCCAATTCTAAAAAATTATTCATCACAGAAGTGCTTTTAGCATCAATATCAAGTGCTTTATTATAATATACTTCTGCTTCTGCATATTCTTTCTTTTCAAAAAGCTGATTCCCTCTTGTAATGTAATTATTTAATACATCGCTTTGGTCAATAGCCACATTACCTTTTACTTCAACTGTTCCCGCTATTTCTACCATCATTTTCTTGGCTTCATCAACAGAATATTTACACCCGCAAGATTGGCAGACAAAAACACCTTCATCCTTTATTAAATCTGAACCGCCGCACATCTCACAGACCATTCTTTTCATATTTTTCCCCGCTCCCTAAAGTATACTTGAAAGCAACTGCGCTTTCATATTGTTAAATTCTTCATCGGTTATAAGTCCGGCGTTTTTCATAACGATAAGCTTTTCAACCTTTGCTTTAAATGCCGCCATATCGTCCGTTTGAACGGCGGGCTGTTCTGTCTGCGCGGCGTTCATAGCTCCGTTTACGGCATTTCCCACAACCGAGCCTACTGCGCCGCCCACGCCTGCCATAGTGCCGAGCCCCACGCCCATATTGGTGAACTGCCCGACCGCTTCGTTTTGTGCCACCTGCTCGGCAACATCAAAGCCGCGCTCTTGAGCATAGGTATAGCCCTCCTGCGCGCGTTTGGTAGCCTGTGCCTTTGAGTCTATAACAGTTTTCTGCGCCTCGGTTTCTGCGTTTATAATTTCGGTCTGCTGGCGGAGCTTTGCCTCGGCGATATCGGCATATTGGCGAAAGTGCAGTTCCTTGAATTTTTCATACTGTCTGTCGCCGTCCGGCTTTACAACCGTAGTTACGAAAAATCTTTCAAGGCTTATGCCGTAATCTGCAAAATCGGGAATCAGCAGCTTTTTAATGCTGTCTGAAAATGAAGTGAGATTTTCGTCAATTTCAAAAATATTTATCGCATTGGTTTTCATAACCTGCGCTATGTAGGTTTTAACCCTCGTCATTAAAAAGGCACGGAAAAAGCCGACTAATTTCTGCTGACCTAAAAAGTTTTCGGTTCCCACAAGCTTTAAAAGCAGCTTTCGGCTGTTATCGGCTCTAAGGCTCATTTCTCCGCTTGCGCCTATTGAAATAGGGAAGCCGTAGGTTGGCTCTAAAAACTGCACCTTTGAGTCGGTGCCCCATTTAATTGACATTTGCTCGGTTTTGTTTATAAAATAAACCTCGCAGTGAAAGGGCGTTTTATCGCCCGTTGCACGGTTAAGAGCTTTACCTATAAGCGGGATATTCTGTGTTTCAAGCGTATAGCGCCCCGGTCCGAACAAATCGAGCGCCTGACCGTTCATAAAGAATATTGCCTCTTGGCTTTCGTGAACGATTAACTGCGTTAAGCTGTTAAAGTCCTCGCACGGGTGTTTCCATATAAATGTGGAATTATCGCCCTCGTATTTTATTACCTCGGCTATGCTTGCCATTAACGGTCATCCTCCTTAACCTCTAAATTATCCACGGCAAATTCCAGGCACATCTGAATAATCTCATTTCTTGTGCGCCCGGTACGCTCTGCAATTTTATCCAATTCCTCAACCAATTCATTAGTAAGTCGTGATGATACAACCATAGTCTCGCCCCTGTATTTTTTTGAAGTGATTATAAGCTTTTTATCCATACTTATTCGCCTTTCTATTTACTATTATACTACAATTGTATTTTATTTGTCAATATGAAAATATACATTTGTAATTAGTTTTGTCCTTGGATTTTATTTTATACCCTATATTATAAACTACATTTGTAAAAATTACAATAGTAGTTAAAGCATTATTAAATTAAAACCGCTTTATTTTTTGCGAAAGAAACAAAAGACGCATATATAACAAGAAATCCCGTCCTCTTCGTGAGACGGGATTATTTATTGCATAGGCTCTTTTTTCGTTTTTACCATAAACCTTACTTCACCATTTACTACACCATTTTGGCGTGGACTTGCATAGAGAAGTATAAAGATATATTAAAGTGATTTTTTTCAAACCCGCGGTACTATCGGGTTTTATGAGATTTTAAGGAGTTATAGGGACATATGAAATGCGGTTCGGCAATTACCATTCCTAATTTCATTTATTTCCATATCTCCTTATTTTATAAGTATTTGATTATTGTAAGGTATACAGTTTTTCCGAAAATACGAAAAGAGCTGATACGACTTTTATATTATAGCGCATCAGCTCTTCTTTTTCAATATAAATAAGTTTAATTTGTTTCTGCGGTTCGGAAATGCGTCCTGCAATGTCGGAATAATTATTTCGCAAGCCGAAATTAAAGCAACTAAGTGAACCGATTAATAGCGAAATGATGTAAAAAGTGCTTTGCAAAGAAAAAAATATGTGATAAGATTTGAAATACAAACGGTGCTCTCTGTGATTTTATAAATATAATATGAATTCATATTAAACGTTTCACATTTTAAGGAGAAAAGCCTATGAGCATATTTATTGATTTTGAAAACACGGTGGGAAAAATCAAGCCGTTTCATGCCGTTAATAACGCGCCGATTATGGGCGTGTCAAATAAACTCTTTCACTTTTTGACCGAGGCTGGCGTACCGTATTCACGTTTGCACGATACGGGCGGAAGATTCGGCGGTTTTACTTTTGTGGATATTGAAAATATATTCAGAGATATGAGCGCCGACCCGTTTGATCCCGATTCCTACGATTTCGCTTTTACCGATTGGTTAATAGCCGAGCTTGTAAAGTGCGGCACAGAGCCGTTTTTCCGATTGGGCGCCACAATCGAAAATGAGCATTTTATAAAGGCGTATCATATTTTCCCGCCTGAGGATAACCTGAAATGGGCACAAATTTGCGAGGGCATAATTAAGCATTACAACCACGGCTGGGCGAACGGCTACCGCTATAACATTAAATACTGGGAAATATGGAACGAACCCGACAATGAACCTTTAATCGAAGATAATCCCATGTGGAAAGGCACAATGGAACAATATTTCGCCCTTTATGAAACCGCCTCAAATTATCTAAAAGAAAGGTTTCCGTATATAAAGATAGGCGGGTACGCTTCGTGCGGATTTTACGCGCTTAACGACGTGTTTGAGAAAAAAGCCAATTCATCCGACAGAACGGAATATTTTATTACATTCTTTCAGGAATTTTTGAAATTCATAACCTCGCTCGAGCATTTATCTCCGTTGGATTTTTTCTCATGGCACAGCTACGCAAACAGCGAAAATAACCGATATTACTGCGATTATGTGAGGCGGGAACTGGATAAATACGGGTTGCGCGGAACAGAAAGTATTTTAAACGAGTGGAACCCCGGTACAGAGCGGCGCGGAACCGAAGCGGACGCTTGCTATATATCCGAAATGATATTAAGTCTGCATAATAAGCCGCTGGATATGCTGATGTATTACGACGGTCAGGTTAACGGCTCATATCAGGGATTATTTGACCCGATAAGGTCGGATATTTTTCCCGCATATTTTGCAATTCATTCTTTCGGCGAGCTTTACAGGCTGGGAAATCAGGGGGAAATAATTTCCGACGGGACGCTACCGATTTTGGCGGCAGCCGACGGCAGGGTGGGAAAGATTTTAGCGGTTAACATAAAACCCGAAACAATTAACCTTAATTTACGGCTTTCGGACGGATGGAGCTTTGAAAAATACCGCGTGTTAGACGGTAACGAGGGGCTTACCGAAACCGAGATTGACTTTTCAGACGAAATACCGATTCCGCCGCAAAAAATCGTTATGATTGAATGTAAAAAAGAGCAGCCTTTGCTATGAAATAATATAAGCGGGCATAAAGCGGGCGGTGCTCGGGCTGTTCAAGCCTTTCAATTCCCGCGAAGTCCGCTTTTTATGTTATTGTCAGAATGATTTTGAGGTGGAATATAAAGTGAAATATAAATATCAAAGAATACGCGATTTAAGAGAGGATAACGATAAAACCCAAGCGCAAATTGCAGAATTACTCAACGAACACACAACGCAGTATCAGCGTTGGGAACGCGGGGAAAGCGAAATACCTGCGCATATAATAAAGGCATTATGTATTTATTATAATGTACCGGCAGATTATATTTTAGGTCTGCCCGAAAATTTGCCGTTCCCGAAAGGGTCTAAAGGTTAAATCCCCCTCAGCCAATTTAGACGTTAGATATTAGACGCTAGACATTAGAAAATACCCCTCAGTCAACTTCGTTGACAGCTCC
>OGRO01001386.1_pt1 | contig 20932 bp, 19 predicted proteins | sample 1553451 | NCBI WGS metagenome assembly OGRO01 (sample SAMEA2580021, study PRJEB22360) | human gut metagenome
ATCATCAAATTTAGTCAATTAAGCCCCGGTAGTTTTTCGTTATGCGGGGCGTAATTATCAAATCTTGTCAATTAAGCCCCGGTAGTTTTCATTGCGCGGGGTGTAATCATCAAATCTTGTGTGTAGTGCCCCAAATCTTGGTTTAAGGGTACAGAGAAGCTTGCTCCTGTCATCTGTGCCCACGCTGAGGCGGAAGAAGGGTACAGAGAAGCTTGCTCCTGTCATCTGTGCCCACGCTGAGGCGGAAGAAGGGTACAGAGAAGCTTGCTCCTGTCATCTGTGCCCACGCTGAGGCGGAAGAAGGGTACAGAGAAGCTTGCTCCTGTCATCTGTGCCCACGCTGAGGCGGAAGAAGGGTACAGAGAAGCTTGCTCCTGTCATCTGTGCCCACGCTGAGGCAGAAGAAGGGTACAGAGAAGCTTGCTCCTGTCATCTGTGCCCACGCTGAGGCGGAAGAAGGGCACAGAGAAGCTTGTTCCTATCTCCTGTGCCCACGCTGCGACGGAATAGAGGCACAGGAGGGCGTTCGCCGCATAGGCAAAAGTAAAGACAGCGATTTGTGCGCAAGCGCCCATCGCTGTCCTCACTATGCCTATGCGCGGCTCATTGCCCGCGTAACTTTCAATTTATTTCTTTTCCGGGCGTAGATTTTCTAATACTTCATCCGGTACATACAGCTTCCCCCAGCCGGTTCCGAGGTCGATCTTGGGCTTGTTGGCGCCGTGGAAGTCGGAGCCGCCGCTGATCTTCAGGTCGTATTTGGAGGCAAGCCCCCGGATCTGGCGTTCCTCGGCGGTATTGTAGGTGCTGTAAATGGCTTCGATGCCCACGAGGCCGATCTTTTTCAATTCCGCTACGAGAGTATCCAGACGATCATCGCTCATGTGATAGAGGATCGGATGTGCCAGCACAGGAACTCCGCCGGCACCGAGGATCAGTTCCACAGCCTGAGCGGGTGTCACCTTTTCCCTCGGAACAAAGCAGGGGCAGTGATCGCCCACGTAGCGGTCAAATGCTTCCTTCATGCTCTGGATATAGCCGTGGGAGAGGAGATATCTTGCAAAATGAGCCCTGGTGATAACCGCACCGGGGAATTCCGCCAGAAGCGCCTCGTAAGTAATGTCAATGTCATGCTCTCTGAGAAGCGCACACATTTTTTCATTGCGGTTCTCGCGGGAACGAATGAAATCTTCTAAATAATGGGCAAACTCCGGCTGGCGGTAATCAATGAAAAGGCCAACCATATGGATATCTTTGCCCTGATATTCCGTGGATAGCTCGATACCGGGGATCACTTCCGGCACCTGAGAGGCGGGAGCGTCAGACGGTGAAGCAGCCTGAGCCTGCCGCAGTTCCTCCGCATATCGGATCGCCCGGTCCAGACCGTTTACCGTATCGTGATCGGTAAGAGCGAAAGCGGTTAAGCCTTTTTGAATTGCATAATCAACTAATTCTTCCGGGGTAAAGGTACCGTCGGAACAGGTGGAATGTACGTGAAGATCTACCATATTTCTATCCTTTCTGAGATTATTTTGGGGGACTGGTCCGCATTAACATACATTAGAGCTAGTTTTTGCGTATAGAGACAGTGTTTGTAAATATTACATGTTTTAATGGAGATCATTAAACGAAACAGAATTGGGAAAGTAACAAAATGGATGTCGGTAGCACCGGCATCCATTTTATTCGTCTTAGTTCTCGTCGTCTTCGGTCTGTGCGGTGAATACAGTACGCTTTCTTGCCATTTCATCGCTTGCCAGGTACTCATCGTAGGTAGTGATCTTGTCTACCAGACTGCCATTCGGCAGAATCTCGATGATACGGTTGGCAGTGGTCTGTACGAACTGGTGGTCATGACAGGAGAACAGTGCCACACCGGGGAACTTGATCAGACCGTTGTTCAGCGCGGTGATGGACTCCATGTCCAGATGGTTGGTAGGCTCATCCAGGATCAGACAGTTGGCGCCGCTGATCATCATCTTGGACAGCAGGCAGCGAACCTTCTCACCACCGGAGAGGATGCGGACTTTCTTCACACCGTCTTCGCCGGCGAACAGCATACGTCCCAGGAAACCACGGACATAAGTAGCATCCTTTACGGGAGAGTAGCCGGTCAGCCAGTCGGCGATGGTCATATCATTGTCGAACTCTGCGGTATTATCCTTCGGGAAGTAGGACTGGGAAGTGGTAACACCCCACTTGTAGGTTCCCTCGTCCGGCTCGATCTCTCCGGCAAGGATCTGGAACAGAGTGGTCTTCGCCAGCTCGCAGCTTCCTACGAAAGCCACCTTGTCTTCACGACCCAGAGTAAAGGAGATGTCATCTAAGACCTTTTCTCCGTTGATGGTCTTGGACAGATGCTCCACAGCCAGTACTTCGTTACCGATCTCACGCTCGGGGCGGAAGTCGATATAGGGATATTTTCTGCTGGAGGGCTTAATGTCATCCAACTCAATTTTTTCCAGGGCACGTTTTCTGGAAGTAGCCTGCTTGGATTTGGAAGCATTTGCGGAGAAACGGGAGATGAACTCCTGTAATTCCTTGATCTTTTCTTCCTTTTTCTTATTGGCTTCTTTCATCTGCTTCACCAGCAGCTGGCTGGATTCATACCAGAAGTCATAGTTACCGGCATACAACTGAATCTTGCCGTAGTCGATGTCGGCAATCTGGGTACATACCTTGTTCAGGAAATAACGGTCATGGGATACCACGATAACGGTATTCTCGAAATCGATCAGGAAGTCCTCCAGCCATGCGATCGCGTCTAAGTCCAGATGGTTGGTAGGCTCGTCGAGCAGCAGAATGTCGGGGTTACCGAACAGTGCTTTGGCTAACAGGACCTTCACCTTCAGACTGCCGTCTAAATCCTTCATGAGAGAGTAGTGGAACTCGGTGCCGATGCCCAGACCGTTTAACAGCATGGCGGCATTGGACTCTGCTTCCCAACCGTCCATCTCGGCGAATTCCGCTTCCAGTTCGCTGGCACGGATACCATCCTCGTCACTGAAATCTTCCTTGGCATAGATGGCATCCTTTTCCTTCATGATCTGGAAGAGACGCTCGTTACCCATGATAACGGTATCCATAACCACGTTGTCGTCATATTTGAAATGATCCTGCTCCAACACGGAGAGACGCTGACCGGGGGTGATGACGATATCACCTTTGGTAGTGTCCAGCTGACCGGACAGGATCTTCAAAAAGGTGGATTTACCGGCACCGTTAGCTCCGATGAGGCCGTAACAGTTGCCCTCGGTAAACTTGATGTTGACATCTTCGAATAAAGCTTTCTTACCCACACGGTAAGTTACGTTGTTTGCACTGATCATTCTTAAACCTCTTGTTATTCTTCTTATTAAATGTGTTACAAAGCCACCCTTACCATTATACATAAAAGCCCACATATTTCAAGGAAAAAGTGTGAAATCTTGACAGAGTAAAATATTTATGTAAAATGATTACTAAAAGATATGAACAAGGTTCATTGGCATAATGGAGGTTTGCATGGCAACGATTAAAGAGATTGCAGAGATCGTGGGTGTGTCGAGCGCAGCGGTCTCCAGAGTATTGAATTACGATGAAGGAATTTCCGTCAGTGAGGAAACGAGAGAGGCTATTTTTGCCACAGCGGAGAAGATTGGCTATAAGAAAAAAGTTATTTATCCGAAAATTGAAAACGTTGCACTTTTGTATTTTACAGATAATGAGGATGAATTGGAGGATGTGTTTTACCGCGGTGTCAGGGAGGAAGTTATAAAGCAGGCAAAAAAAATGAATATCCGACTGCAGATTTATGACCGCAGAGATGGCATGAGCGTGATCCCCAGAGATCTGAATGCCTTTATTGCCGTAGGCTGGCTGACCCGCAAAGAGATCAATCAATTGTATAAAATCTGCCCCAGAGGAGTGTTCATCGGCACATCACCGGATGAAAAATTGTTTGATGCGGTTAGACCCAATATGGATTCCTTCGTGACACAGATGGTAGATTATTTTGTGGAAAAGGGTCATAAAAAAATCGGATTTATTGGCGGAAGCGACCGGAATATTGATACGGGGAAGCCCTCCATGGATATCCGAGAATGGTCCTTTCGGCAAAGTGTGGCATATTATCATTGTCTGGAGGAGGAATATATCCTGATCTCGGAGAAATTCACCGTGGATGAAGGTTATCGCATGGGAAAAGAATTACTGAAAAAAAGTTCCCTGCCCACCGCATTGTGCATTGCGAGCGATACACTGGCAGTGGGAGTATTGCAGGCACTGAATGAAAAAGGGATACAGGTGCCGGAGCAGATGGCGCTTTTCAGCATCAATGATGTGAATATAGCCAAATATCTGTCTCCGCCGTTGACAACCATACATATTGATATTCCCTGCATTTGTGAGACGGCATTGGATCTGCTGCGAAACCGGGTGCTGTATGGTGGCAAAGTGACAAAGCTTATCTTTGTGAACGGGATTCCAATTTTTCGCAAGAGCTGCTAAATCAATAATAAGTCAATGAACAATAAATAGAAAAAAGTTAAAAGGGAGGTGACGGAACAGACCTCTCTTTTTGTATGCTTATTTTGTATAAAACTGACAAAAGATACCTGCCAAATTTGGCAATAGGGTAAAAAAAGAACAAGAGGCATTGACGAAAAGAGGTAATGATGCTATATTTTTTCTAAAGGTAAATAATTTACTATAATAAAAGTAAAACATTAACTTTAGAAAGATTGAAAGGAGAAAATTAATGAGAAAGAAATTTTTGGGGATTTTGTTGGCGGCAGGAGTAATCGCGGCAATGACAGGATGCGGAAGCACAAACAATGTAGACGGTGAGAAAGCAACAGCAGATGAGAATGGTAATTATCTAATTAATGGTAGCTTTGAAGAGGCTGATTTTACCGGATGGACGGTAAATAATGTGAACGATTCCACAGAGGAACTGGATATCTATGATCGTGATACTGACTGTTTCGAGGGGGTACAGTCCCTGCATTTTTATTCCGGTAGCAGTAATGTGGATTTTTCCGCAGAACAGACGGTGAACGGACTGGAGGAAGGCACTTACAAACTGACGGCACATATCCAGGGAGATGCTGCAGGGGATAAAAACGCAACGGTGTATTTCTACGCTGTGGTAAACGGGGAAGAAATCAAAGTGGACGGAGAACTGAACGGCTATGTGAACTGGTACACTGCAGAGATACCGGATTTGAAGCCTGCGGACGGAGAAATCACGGTAGGTGTACGTGTTACTACAGCACCCGGCGGATGGGGCACCATCGATGATCTCACGCTGGTGAAGGAGTGATCATGGAATTTATCAAGGGTATGGACATCTCTATGGTGAAGGAACTGGAAGTCAGCGGAGCGTCCTATTACATAAACGGAAAACAGGAGGATCTGTTTCGTATCCTGAAGGAGTGCGGAACGACCATGGTACGGCTCCGGATCTGGTCAGACCCGTTTGATGAGATGGGTAACTCCTACGGTGGCGGGGGCAATGATTTACAGACTACCATAGAAATTGCCGGAAGAACTGTGGAAAACGGAATGGACTTTATGTTAGACTTTCATTACAGCGATTTCTGGGCAGATCCCGCCAAACAGATCAAGCCGAAGGCATGGCAGAAGCTGCGGGGAGAAGCGTTGGAGACTGCAGTGTATCTGCATACCGTGAATACGCTGAAGGCACTTAAGAATCACAAGCTAATTCCGAAAATGGTGCAGGTCGGCAATGAGATTACCAAGGGTCTTCTCTGGCCGGACGGTTATGTGGAGCAGACGGAGAATATGGCAAGGCTTTTGCGGGCAGGAATCCGGGGAGTGAGGGAAGAGTGCCCCGGGGCAGGAATTGTGCTGCATTTGGATTTCGGCACCAACAATGAGCTTTACAGGCAGTGGTTCGACCGGATCGCACCGTTTGCATTGGATTATGATGTGATCGGAATGTCCTACTATCCGCACTGGAACGGCTCTCTGGAGCAACTGCAGAATAATATGAACGATATCAGTGCCCGTTACGGCAAGAATGTACTGGTGGTAGAGACTTCCATCGGCTATACTACGGATACCCTGGGATGTAAAGGAATCGTCTATTCCGAGAAGGAAGAAGAGGCTACCGGATATCCTGCCACACAGGAAGGACAGGAGCAGTTCTTAAGGGATCTGATGGCTACAGTCAGGAAGGTCAAGGAGGACAGAGGAATCGGTGTGTTTTACTGGGAACCCGCATGGCTCCCGATTCCGGATTGTACCTGGGCGAGCACGAGCGGAAGTCAGTATATGCAGGAAAAAATGGCAGCCGGCAACGCCATGGCGAATATGGCATTATTTGATGCAGCCGGCAATGCCAACAGTGCCCTGCTGCATATGAAAACAATGTAGGTGAGGAATGACTATGAAAAAAGGAATCATATCGATGTTGTGCATTGCACTGGCGGTGGGGACACTGACCGGATGCGGAAGTAAAAAAGAGGATAACAGACTGGTGATCTGGACGAATATGAACGTGGAAGTGGATACGCTCCAGAAATATGCAGATACCTGGGGAGAACAGAATGGATATGAGGTGGAGGTGATCCACCAGTCCCCGTCGGTGCAACAGTTTGCACAGGCGGTGAAAAGTGCTGAAGGACCGGATGCTGTAGTGGGTATCCCAAATGACCAGCTTGCGGATTATGTGAATGCAGGCCTGACAGCGGAAGTACCGGCAGAACTTTATAATGATGCGGATTTTTCCGAAGCTGCAGTTCAGGCATGCTATGTGGACGGCAAAAGATATGCAGCACCTCTTTCTGTGGAGACAACCGCTTTATTCTATAATACGGACATGGTAGAAAAAGTGCCTGCGACCTGGGAGGAACTGGTGGAACAGGCAGTGGAGAACGGCGGTGTGCAGTTTGATGCCACCAGTATCTATTATGATCTGGGATTTGTCAGAGCCTGCGGCGGCTATATTTTTAATTATCAGAATGGTGCTTATGATACGTCGGACATTGGCCTGGCAAATGATGGGGCAGTACAGGCGTATCATTTCCTTGATGATCTGTGCAACCGTTATGGCCTGATTACGGCAGATGTCACGGCAGATATTGCCAGAAGCAATTTCCAGAACGGAAAATGTGCGTACTATATTGGAGGCCCTTGGGATATTGACGGTTTTACTTCGGCAGAGACACCCTTTGGCATCACGGAGATGCCGACATTTCACGGTCAGGCATTCGTAACACCGGTGGGAACCCAGGTAAGCTTTGTGGGTAAGGACAGTGATAAACAGGAGCCGGCATGGAGTTTTATCAAATATCTGATTGAAAACGGTGCAAAAGATCTGTATGAAGCAGGTGACCGCATTCCTGCAAGACTGTCCGATCAGGAACTGGAAGAGATCAGGGAGAATGCTTACGCGAAAGCATTTATCGTACAGATCAATCAGGGAGAACCGATGCCTACCGTATCCGAGATGGGTCAGCTATGGAGCATTCATGTCAATAATATCCGTTCCATGTGGTCAGGTGAGCAGACTCCAGAGGAAGCGGCGAAAAATATGGTGGCGCAACTGGAAGAAGCTGTTGAATTGATGAATTCAGGAAAGTAGTGAAGATATGAAGAAGAAAAAGAATGGTATGGCATATGCCTATCTGGCACCCACACTGATTACCATATTGTTGGTGACTTGTCTGCCAATTCTGTATACGGTTATTTTGTCTTTCACGAATTATAATATGTACCATTTGGGAGATTACACTTTTGTGGGAGCAGACAATTATCTGACAGTTTTTTCCGGGAGTATTAAAAGTGTGTTTTTCCCGGTGCTTGGGTGGACGATATGTTTTGCGATATTCAGTACGGTGGGTTCCTATGCTATGGGACTGCTGCTGGCAATTCTTCTGAACAATCCGCATATGAAGGAATCCAAAATATATCGGGCAATACTGATCGTACCGTGGGCATTGCCGTCCACAATCGCTATTCTTGCATGGCAGGGATTGCTAAATGAGCAATACGGCGGGATCAATAATCTGCTTCATGTAATCGGAATTGCATGGAACATCCCATGGCTGACGAATCCCCTTTGGGCGAGGATTGGGCTGATCATTGTCAATGTATGGCTGGGATTTCCTTATATGATGAATGTCTGTCTGGGCGGTTTGCAATCCATCTCCACGGAATATTATGAAGCGGCGGAGATTGACGGGGCATCGAAGTTTCAATGCTTTAAAAGTATTACACTTCCCATGGTGACGAAGCTTTCTATCCCGTTGGTGATTTCTTCATTTGCGGCGAATTTCAACAATTTCGGAAATATCTATATGATAACACAGGGCGGTCCTGCCAGAGTAGACAACCAGTTCGCCGGTTATACGGATATTCTGGCAAGTACGACTTACAAAATGACTACATGGTCTAACCGGTACGAGTTGTCTGCTACATTTAGTGTACTGATCTTTATTATTGTCGGAACATTTACATTGGTGAACATGCATTTGTCCGGCTCATTCAAGGAGGTGGATTAAATGCTTGGCAGAGAGAAAATGAACGGTTCGGAAATGCGTGCGCTCTGGGGAAGCCGTATTGTAATCTGGATCACCATAATACTGGTGCTGTTTCCGGTAGTGTGGATCGTAATGTCTTCTTTTTCGGCGGGCGACAGTTTTTTTCTGTCCTCTCTCTTTCCGGAAAAGTTCAGTGTGGAACACTATGTGACGTTGTTTCGGGAGACGGATTTTACTGTATGGGTATGGAATTCCCTAAAGTTTTGCGTTATTGTGGCGACGATCCAGCTTGTGATCACTTCTCTGGCGGCATATGCATTCGCGAGACTGCGTTTTATCGGGAGAAAATATGGACTCATGTCGCTGCTGGTGCTGCAGGTATTTCCCAACAGTATGGCAGTGGCAGGCTACTATATTCTGATCTATAGGTTTGGGCTGGTTGACAGCAGTCTTGCGTTAATCTTTGTGCTGGCGGGAGGCAGTGCATACAATATCTGGCTGTTAAAATCCTATATTGATGGTCTGCCGGTGGAACTGGATGAGGCAGCAATGGTAGACGGGGCGAATCAGTTTCAGGTGTTTTACAAGATTATCATTCCGCTTGCCATGCCGCAGCTTGCGGTGATCTTCCTGTTTTCTTTTATAGCAACCTACAGCGAATATGTAATCACATCGATTTTTTTGCAGACACCGGGAAAAATGACGCTGGCGTTGGGATTACAGTCTTTTATCAGTGATCAGTTTGCTGCTCACTGGACGCTGTTTTCAGCAGCAGCGGTGATTTCATCCTTGCCAATTATGATTGTTTTCATGTGTCTGCAGAGATTTATCCAGAGTGGACTGGTGGCAGGCGGTGTGAAAGGATAAGCAATATAGATTTTAAAGACATAAATTTTACATAGTAATGATTGCTAGGAGGACCTCCCTTTGATAAAATGAATTTATCAAAGGGAGGTTTTCTTATGGAGACAAAATTAAATTACAAAAGAACGTTTCTGATCGGACTGGCTTTTCTTAGCATCTGTTCCTTCTGGCAGATGTATGACAACATCATCCCCCTGATCCTGCAGAATACCTATCATCTGGGCGAGACCATGACGGGAGCGGTGATGGCATTAGACAATGTGCTGGCGATCTTTCTGCTGCCGGTGTTCGGTACGTTGTCAGATAAGGTACATACGAAGCTTGGCAGAAGAATGCCCTTTATCGTGTCGGGTACGATCCTGGCAGTGATCTTCATGATGTTACTGCCGATGATCGACAATGCAGAAAAGGCAAGATGGGGCACTGTAGAGTCCTTCAGTAACCAGGTGATCTTCCTGGCGGTGCTGTTTTTCACCCTGGTGTCCATGGGACTGTATCGTTCCCCGGCAGTAGCACTGATGCCGGATGTAACCCCGAACCATCTGCGCAGCCGTGCCAATGCGGTGATCAATCTCATGGGAGCTGTGGGCGGTGTCTATGCTCTGATCATGATCAAAGTTCTGGTGGGCAAAGGTGAAACACCGGATTATCTGCCTTTATTTGCAAGTATTGCAGCAGTCATGGCGATCGCTGTGGGAATTCTCGTGATGACCATCCGGGAAAATAAGCTGCGGGAAGAAGTCGAGAAGGCAGAGGCGGCAATTGCAGAAACAATAGAAGAAAAAGCGATGGCTGAGGGCGTGGAAGCTGTCGGTGAGATCGAGGCAGTGGGAGATACCGGAGCGGTAAAAGCTTCCGACGGGAAAAAACAGACAGGAAAGACGGAAGGCACCAAGGGGATGCCGAAGGAAGTGAAGCGGAGTATGTATTTCATGCTGGCGTCTATTTTCTTATGGTTTACCGCATATAATGCCGTGACCACAGCCTTTTCCCGCTACACGAAGGTAGTATGGAAGATGGAGGGCGGAAGCTTCGCCAACTGTCTGATGGTAGCGACGGTAGCTGCTATTCTGAGTTATATTCCCATTGGAAACATCTCTGCGAAGATCGGTCGTAAGAAGACTATCATGGGCGGTGTTCTGCTGATGGCAGCCTGCTATGGTGGCGCAATTTTTGCCAGAGAATATCACCCCCTTGTCAATGTGGCATTCGCCCTGATCGGTGTGGCATGGGCGGCAATCAACGTGAATTCCTATCCGATGATCGTGGCCATGAGCAGTGGCAGCGATGTGGGTAAATTTACTGGAACCTATTATACGTTCTCCATGGCAGCGCAGATCCTGACACCGGTACTCTCCGGATTCCTGCTGGAAAACGTGTCCTATAACACCCTGTTTCCCTATGCTCTGTTCTTCTCCCTGATGGCATTCCTTACTATGACCCAGGTACGTCACGGCGATGTGAAGCCCCAGAAGAAGGAGAGCATTCTGGAGAACTTTGACGTAGATGACTGATGCGGATAACTTCGGTATATACTTGGCAGGACGATACAATTTGATAAATGTGTTGTAAGCTCTTTGGAGAATCTTAAGAAATACCTACTTGAAAATAAAAGAGTAGTGGATTAAAGTAAAAGGCAGCGAATCTATACTGTGATAGAAACGGTATGGATTCGCTGTAAAAAGTTACAGGAAGATAGAAGGTTATAGGAATGAAAGTATTAGGAATCTTATTGATTGTTTTGGTGGTTCTCGCAGTTCTATATTTTCTCATGATCATGCCGAGGATGCTGCACAAACCGGACACAGCCCCTTTTAAGGAATGGCTCTATGCTCACAGAGGTCTGCATGACAATGCCACGGAGGCTCCGGAGAACTCCATGGCAGCATTCCGCAAGGCAGTGGACGCAGGCTTCGGTATCGAACTGGATATTCAGCTGACGAAGGATAGGATTCCCGTGGTGTTCCATGATTTTACCTTAAAAAGAGTCTGCGGCGGCGAAGGAAAAATCTGTGATTACACTTATGAGGAATTGCAGCAGTTCCATCTGTGCGAGTCCACGGAGAAGATCCCGAAGTTCGAGGATGTGCTTAAGATGGTGGACGGAAAAGTACCTCTGATCGTGGAGTTCAAGATCGAGCGTACCGACCTGTCCCTGTGCCCTATTGCGGATAAGATACTTCGGGCCTACAAGGGAATGTACTGCATGGAGTCCTTTAATCCGCTGGGAGTGCGGTGGTATCGTAAGAATCATCCGGAACTGGTGCGCGGACAGCTGTCCGATGCTTTCCTGAAGGAAGGAGAGTATGTGGGAGTATTGTATTTTATCCTGCAGAATCTGCTGTTGAACTTCGTGACGAAGCCGGATTTCGTGGCATACAATCATCATTATCCCGAGATCCTGTCAAGAAAGCTTTGCAGAGGCCTGTATCATAATACCGCAGCGGCCTGGACTATCAAGAGCCAGCAGGAGTTGGATGAAGCGAGAAAGCATTTCGATATCTTTATCTTTGACAGTTTCGTGCCTGAGGCGAGAAAGTAGCAGAAAAAATCATGTATACAAAAGAAAATCTGAAACCAGAACCGCATTCGCCCTATAAATAGTTACAAAAAAGGATCAGTCCTAAGGGACTGATCCTTTTGGTTTGTCTTGCTATTAAGCTACAACAGTAACGTTGGTAGCACGGATCTTGCTGCTGTTCTGAGGATCGCACTCGGTATCGAAAGTTACCTTCTGGCCCTCTTCCAGAGACTTGAAACCATCAGCATTGATTGCGGAAAAGTGTACGAATACTTCCTCGCCGTTAGCATCGTTGGTGATGAAACCATAACCCTTCTGAGCATTGAACCACTTAACTGTACCGTTATTCATTATTGGTACCTCCTTTAATAATTCAGGCTTTGCCTGATCCTTTTGATGATTCTAAAACGTAGGACAAAAAAATCACATATTTTTGTAAAGCATCCGTGAAAAAGTAGCAATGTCTTACAAAAATATGTGAGATCAATGACTTTCATTTAGAATACGGTTAGAGTATACCATTGCCCCGATCGAAATGTCAATAATTATCTTTGATTTTTAGACCTATTTTCTTATGGAAAAAGCATATGATTTTAAGAGCAACAGGATGCGGAGAATGACGATGGATCTTAGATTTTTGGGAAAAGTATTACAAGGGGCGCTGATCGGTCTGGGAGCGGTACTCCCGGGGATATCCGGCGGCGTTTTAAGTGTAGTGTTCGGAGTCTATCGACCGATCATGGAGCTTTTGTCGGATCCGGTACATAAGTGGCGGACCCATCTGCCGGAATTGTTCCCTTATATGATCGGATCGGCAGCAGGATTTTTAGGGGTGGCGAATCTGTTATCATATGTATTAGAGACTTACCCGGAGCCTTCTGTCTGCGTGTTTGTGGGACTGATCGTGGGAATGCTTCCCTCGTTGTGGAGAGAAGCGGGAGAACAGGGCAGGAATGTGGGAAATGTGATCTTATCCTGCGTGACATTGGTGGCAATGCTTAGTCTGCTATTCTGGCTGCAGAACTCTCAAAATACCGTGGAACCGGGACTTTTCAGTTTTTTGTTCTGCGGCTTTGCCTTTGCACTGTCGGTGATCGCTCCGGGCATGAGCTTTTCAACAATATTGATGCCTTTGGGACTGTATACGCCCTTTGTGGAAGGGATCGGTCATGTGAGATTGGAGGTTCTGCTTCCGGGAGTAGCAGGGTGCGTGGTGACTTTCATCTGTCTGGCAAAACTGGTAAACCGGTTGTTTGAGAGGCATTATGCGTTGATGTTTCATGGAATTCTCGGGATCGTAGGTGCAGCTACGGTGATGACCGTTCCCTGGGGCAGCTTTGCAACATCGGCGGATGCGGCATCCCGGAATCTGTTCTGCATGGCGGCGGGAATCGTGGCGGCAATACTCTTGGATTTTATGAATGAAAAACTGGCATGTTTTCCCGAAAATGAGACAGAATAAGATGTAAGAGTCTTATTATGGAAAAAGGAAGGTAGAAACATGCAGATGTATGCTGTGGTGGCAACGGGATTGCTGGGACTGCTGATCGGTTTCTGGTTGGGCAGGGGCATCCGGTGGAACATGGAAGAAACAGAAGAGGCGGTCAACAGACAGGAAGAGAGAAAAATAACAGGGAACAGACAGCTGGTTATGGAAGGCACCGCCATAGGGAGTCCGGTGAACGGCGAAATCAGGAAAATATCGCAGGATACTTTGCAGGACACAACGGAAGAAGCGGCGGATGACAATACGAAGTGCATTACCATCCTGCCATCGGACGGCAGAGTCTATGCCCCCACTGCAGGAAAAGTGCTGAAGCTTTATCCCATGGGCAACCGGATCCGTTTCCGCACGGATAGCGGGGTGGAGCTGTTATTGAATATCTGTAAGGATAAAGAAGAACTTCATAGCACCTATTACCGCTGCAATGTCCTGCCCAATGAGATCGTGAGAAAAGGCAAGCTTCTCGTAGAATTCGATCAGGAAGGGCTGGCGAGAGAAGGCGTGGATACGGCAGTGACAATGGAGATGTGTCAGACACCTGACCAGGGACGGATCATCCGCACCTGGAAGGATTATATCCGGGCGGGCGAGGAACTGTTGTGGGTAGATTCCGTCTGCCTGCGGTAAGCTCCCGGAGTGGTATGGAAGGTATCCTGAAAGGCACGGAAAAAGGTACGGGAGCTGCCAAAGCCCGCATCCAGCGCAATCTGTGTTACGGATAGCTCCGTGGACAGCAGAAGGTCTCTGGCATAATCAAGTCTTCTGGAATTCACATAATCCGGGAAAGTGGTGTGGAACTTTTCCGTAAATATCCGGGAGAGGACAAAACGGCTGACACCGAATTCTTTCGAGAGACTGTCCAGGGACAATTCCTTCGTGTAGTTGGCATCCAGATAGAGAAGCAGCCTCTGCTCCAGCTCCAGATCCTCCGTGCTTTTCCGGGTCTGCAGGGGGAGAGAGGGTAGGAGATCTGCCAAAAGGAGCGTCAGATACCCTTCCGCATAGATCTGCACATCAGAAGGAGTGGGACGATCTTTTTCCATGGTGGAAGCCAGAGCCTCGAGTCCCTGTAAGGCAATGTGGCTGTGCTCCGAGAGGGTGGAGATGGCAAAATCATTGCGTGAGGGTTTTTTATTCTGAAAAAAATGTCGGAAGGAATGGCAGAAATCCGGCTCGAAGATACAGAGCAGATTCTGACCGGGTTCCACATGTTTTAAGCCGTGCATCTGGTTCGGAAAGACGAGGACACCCTGACCGGGAGTCAGCGGAAATTCCTGTTGTTCCACAGTGACCGTGGTGGAACCGCTTAAGACATAGATCAGCTCCAGCTGTCTGTGAAGATGGACGGCGTAAGGATTATTATTGGACAGATACAGATAGAGTTGTTCTTTGCGATTCTGATAAAAGAAACTCAAGGTGTTTTCCTCCTGCAACTTTTGTCACTATTATGACATTTATTCTATTGAAATGCAAGATTTGACACAAACTAATGGGAAATTGACACGCGATATGACGGAATATCTGCTATACTGATTTTATAAACAAACAGCGGCAAAAGGCTGCGGAATGGAGATACTATGGACAAGACGAAGATACATAAAATGTGGATCGCCGATCAGGGCGACGGCACCTATACCAACCCGATCCTGTATACGGATTACTCGGATCCGGATGCCATTCGTGTGGGAGAGGATTATTTTATGATCGCTTCCAGCTTCTGTAATACCCCCGCAGTTCCTCTGTTACATTCCAAGGATCTTGTGAACTGGAAGGTCATCAATTACATCATGGATAAACTTCCCTTTGAATATTATGACAAGCCGGTACACGGCTGCGGTACCTGGGCACCTGCCATCCGCTTCCATGAGGGAACTTACTACGTATTTATTCCCATGCCGGATGAGGGGATTATGATGTGCAAGACCACAGACCCGTGGGGCAAATGGAGCGAGCCTGCTTATGTCAGAAAGGTAGTGGGCTGGATCGATCCCTGCCCTTTCTGGGATGAGGACGGCAAAGCATACATGGTGACGGCTTTCGCCAGAAGCCGTATCGGCTTCAAGAGCATGCTGTATATGTCTCCCATCGAACCGGACTGCTCCGGAGTGCTGAATGACGGTCAGTTCATCTATGACGGCCATGCGACCCAGCCCACCATCGAGGGCCCAAAGCTGTATAAGAGAAACGGCTATTACTATATCTTCGCTCCGGCAGGGGGCGTGAAGCCTGGCTGGCAGACCGTACTGCGGTCGAAAAATATTTATGGCCCCTGGGAAGAGAAAATCGTCCTGCACCAGGGCAATTCCCCCGTCAACGGACCTCACCAGGGTGCCTGGGTGGATACGCCGGACGGACAGGACTGGTTCCTGCATTTCCAGGATGTGGGCAATGCGGGACGTATCGTACATTTACAGCCCATGCACTGGGAAAACGACTGGCCGGTGATCGGAGTAAATGCCGTGGACGGCTGTGGTGAGCCGGTACTGCGTTACAAGAAGCCGGAAGTGGGAGCTGCATATCCCATCGATACCCCGGAGGACAGCGATTTCTTCGAAGGAGATTGTTTAGGACTGCAATGGCAGTGGAATGCCAATTATAAAAAGGAATGGTATGATCTGAAAGACGGTCAGCTCCTTCTCCATGCACAGGCGGCGGATCCGAAGACACAGCTGTGCGATATCAGCAATCTGTTATTGCAGAAGTGGCCGGCACCGGAATTTTCTGTTACCACCTGTCTGCATCTGGAGCAGATGAAGGACGGCGATGTGGCAGGACTGGTATCGCTGGGCGGATGTTATACAGCACTTGCAGTTCAGAAAATACACGGCAAAATGAGCCTGCAGCAGCGCACCGGCAACTGGACGAAGGACGATGAAGTGCGCACCGGTCTGGGTGAATGGAACAGTGATGTCATTTATATCCAGATGAAGGTGGAGAAGGAGACTTACCGCACGTTCTACGTGGGAACCACGGAAGAAAATTTACAGCCTGTGGGACAGATGGTGGAAGCAACTCCGGGCCGCTGGGTCGGTGTCAAGGACGGACTGTTTGCCATCAACGAACAGGGTACGGCTGGCGGTTCGGTAGCTGCGGATTATTTTGTATATCAGGAACTGTAGAAAATACCATTTACCGTATTTACAATGCAATGACAATGTGCTATTTTGGCAGATGCTAATGTAAGGATAAAGGAATGATGTAAATTATGACGGAAGAGAAAAAAATGTTATTTTCACAGGATGCATTGAAAAAATTATTGTGGCCGCTGATCATAGAACAGTTTCTGGCAATCGCAATGGGAATGGCTGACACAGTGATGGCGGCCAGCTGTGGAGAAGCCGTGGTATCCGGAATCTCCCTGGTGGACAGTATCTGTGTGTTATTGATCGGTCTGTTCACGGCCATGGCAAGCGGCGGTGCGGTAGTGGCGGCGCAATATATGGGACACGGAGATAAGGAGATGGTAGGCCGGGCCTCCAATCAGCTGTTTATAGCGGTTGGGGGTGTGGCCCTTCTGTTTATGACGATAGCGCTGATCTGGAACAAGGGACTGCTGGCATTGCTTTACGGCAATGTGGAAGCGGATGTCATGAGTGCTGCAAGAATTTATTTTTATATTGTGGCGGTGTCCTTTCCTTTTCTGGGAATTTATAACGGTGGTGCAGCTCTGTTCCGTGCGGTAGGAGATTCCAAGATGTCCATGAAGGTATCTCTGGTGGCAAATCTGGTAAATATTGCAGGAAATGCCATTTTGATCTACGGTGTTGGAATCGGTGCTGCAGGAGCGGCGCTGTCCACGCTTTTTTCCAGAGTATTGTCTGCGGTGCTGATCGTAGTGCTGCTTAAGAAAAGTGACAAGATCATCATGAGCAATCATTGGCGCCTGGATACCAAAATCCTTGGAAAAATCCTGTATATCGGCGTACCGAACGGATTGGAGAATAGCATTTTTCAGATCGGTAAGCTTCTGACCACCAGCCTGATCGCCGGATTTGGAATGGCAGCTACGACGGCAAATGCCGTAACAGGCAGCATTGCCAGCTTCCAGCAGATCCCTGCCAATGCTATCGGTGTGGCAATGATCACTGTGATCGGACAGTGCATCGGCGCAGGAGAAACAGAGCAGGCATTATATTATCTGAAAAAAATGATGAAAGTAGCATATGCCTGTATGATCCTGTTGGGAATTCCAATGATTATTTTTGCTCGACCGATCTGCGGAATCTATCATCTGAGTCCGGAGACAATGAAAATAACTGTTTTTCTGTTATGTTACAGCTGTGTATGTTGTATGCTGGTGCATCCGTTGTCCTTTGCACAGTCCAATGCACTTCGCGCTGCGGGAGATGTGAGATTTACCATGATCGTGGCGATCGCTTCCATGTGGCTCTGCCGTGTGGGCATGGCATATATTTTGGGACAGGGTCTGGGACTCGGCGTCATCGGCGTCTGGATCGCTATGACCATGGACTGGGTCGTACGGGCATTTTTGTTCACTAACAGGATACGGACGGGAAAATGGCTGAAGTATAAGGACCGGCTGGTGAAGTAAATCATGGTACTGTGCTAAAGTTTTACATTGACAGAATTTGTAATGTGTTTTAGCATGTTTTTATAGAAATAAAGTCGGGGTCAAGCATGTGGGCTTAGACCTTTTGATCCTGGCATCATAGAAAAATACATAAGCACATAAAGTGCAGAAATGAGGCAGAACATGAGCAAAAAGCCCTATGCAGAGCGTAATTTAAAATTCGAGACATTACAGTTACATGTGGGACAGGAGCAGCCCGATCCCGTGACAGGTGCGAGAGCCGTTCCCATTTATCAGACATCTTCTTATGTATTCCGCAACTGCGACCATGCAGCAGCACGCTTCGGACTGGAAGATCCCGGTGAGATCTACGGCCGCCTGGGCAACCCTACCCAGGGTGTCTTCGAGCAGCGTATTGCGGCATTAGAGGGCGGTACCGCAGCTCTGGCAGTAGCCAGCGGAGCGGCAGCTATCTGCTATACGATCCAAAACCTGGCAAAACAGGGAGATCACATTGTTTCTGCAAATAATATTTACGGCGGAACCTACAATCTGTTGGCGCATACCCTGGTGGACTACGGTGTGACCACTACTTTCGTGGCTCCTTCCGATTATGACAGGATCGAAGCAAGCTTTCAGGAGAACACCAAGGCGCTCTACATCGAGACTCTGGGCAATCCCAACTCTGATGTGGTAGACATTGAGCGCCTGGCACAGATCGCCCATGCGCATAAGGTTCCTCTGGTAGTGGACAATACTTTTGCTACCCCTTATCTGGTACGTCCTTTTGAGTACGGCGCAGATATCGTGGTACATTCCGCAACCAAATTCATCGGCGGACACGGCACCAGCTTAGGCGGAGTGATCGTAGAGAATGGTAAATTTGACTGGGAGGGCAGCGGCAAGTTCCCTCATCTGTGCACTCCGAATCCCAGCTATCATGGTGTGACTTTCACCAAGGCAGCACCGGGCGCGGCTTTTGTGACCGCTATCCGTGCAATGCTCCTTCGTGATATGGGCGGCTGCATTTCCCCTTTCCATGCTTTTATTTTCTTACAGGGACTGGAGACACTGTCTCTGCGCGTGGAACGTCATGTGGAGAATGCACTGAAAGTTGTACAGTATCTGAACAATCATCCGCAGGTAGAGCGTGTACATCATCCTTCCGTATCCACAGATCCGGAGCAGCAGGCATTGTATCAGAAATATTTCCCGAACGGAGGCGGTTCCATCTTCACCTTCGAGATCAAGGGCGGCAAGGAGACAGCGAAAAAGTTCTGTGATAATCTGGAGCTGTTCTCGCTTCTGGCAAACGTAGCAGATGTGAAGTCTCTGGTCATCCATCCGGCTTCCACCACCCATGCACAGCTGTCTGAGGAAGAGCTGAATGAGCAGGGAATCTACAACAATACGATTCGTCTGTCTATCGGTACGGAGAATATTGATGATATCATCGAGGATCTGGAAGGCGGTTTCCAGTCTGTTTAAGGAGAGACCATGCTTTCATTAGCTGTTTTCTATTTTGTATTTTTAGGAACAGAGTATCTGTTTGATAACCGGATGGCGTTATATACGGATCCCTCAGGCGTGGTACTGGCACAGAGCTATATCCTGGGCGTCAGCGTGTTTGGTTTCCTGGCATATTCTCTGATAGAAAAATGGAAAAGCAAATCTGGGAATCCCACTGCGTTCAAGGCAGCGGGATTCTTCTTGCCGGTGCCGGTGATCGCAGGATATGTACTGCTGTTTGTCGGGACCGGGTACGGGGTACTATTGGGCAGCGGGTGTTTTCTGTTCCTGATACTGGGATATCTGGGTAGCAGGACGCATTACCTGGCGGCACAGCTGCTTAGGGGAAGCAGGCATCCGGCGAAGACCGTGAGTGTGGCGTATGCTGTGGGGCTGCTCCTTCAGTTTCTGAACCACAATCTGTTGTGGGGAGAGACAGTGGAAGGTAGCTTCCTGGCGGGAAGTTTTGTGATGCTGTGGGTACTGACTGTCGGAATGGCGCAGAATGCACTGCCAGGATACCACAGGAGACAGAAGGCAGAGGACGGAGAAACGGTGTCGGTGAAAAACGCGCAGGAAGGTGTTACTGCGGAGCAGATATCATGGAAGAATCCCCGGCTGGCAGGTGTGGCATTACTGGTGACGGTTGTTCTGATGACATGTATCTTCGCAACGCTTGACAACGCTGTGACCCTGGCACATGCTGCAGGTACCATGGATATCGGTCAGTGGCCGAGACTGTTCTTAGCACTCAGCGGATTGCTGGCAGGAGTACTGTTTGATCTGAATAACGGAAGATATCGTGGACTGATCATGTATGCGGTGACGATCCTGTCGACCATCTGTGTGCTGATCATTGAAAGCGGCGGACCGTTTCTGCCGGGACTGCTGATCTTCTATATGTCTGCGGGATTTTTCGTGGTGTTTTTCACGAACGGATTTCTCCAGCTGTCCTATCGCATGCAGGATGGCAGGCTATGGGCAGGTATGGGAAGAGCGGCGAACAATCTGGGCGCTGTGATCACAGGAGTAGCTTCCGTAAGCCTGCTGACCGGAGAAGATCATATCCTGACGGCAGTACTGGCACTGGTATTGTTTGTACTGATCAGTGTGGCACTGTTGTGGTATTATAGTTGTACGCAGATTGTAAAGGCTCCCGAAGAAATGGAAAGTCGCGAAATGTCTGGCAGTCAGAGCCGGCTGGAGAGATTTGCAGAATCTTTTGATCTGACGGAACGGGAGCAGGAAGTGCTGCAGCTTTTGCTGTTGTCCGATGATGGAATGCAGGAGATCGCCGACAGCCTCTTTGTCTCCCGCGCGATGTTGTATCGGCATATCGCTGCATTAAATGAGAAGACCGGCACCAGAAGCCGAATCGGATTGATCCAGTTCTACTACAACTGGGAAGAAGATAAGAAATAGCGAGAGAACGAGAAAAGCACAGCCCCTATGGGACTGTGCTTCAGACTGTAGACAAAGTCTCGCACTACTGTGCGGGATTTTTCTTTGCTAAGTAC
>OGRO01001390.1_pt1 | contig 20900 bp, 17 predicted proteins | sample 1553451 | NCBI WGS metagenome assembly OGRO01 (sample SAMEA2580021, study PRJEB22360) | human gut metagenome
AGCAATCAACAATGATTACTCTTTACTTTTGCGTGTCATAGTCTGAATAGTTACTATTTTTCCATTAATTCCCTTTATTTTCCTTGTAAGATTCTAGATTTTATAGTATAATTTATGATATTGGGTGAGGGGAGGACTATATGCTCGAACGATTAATGATGATTGAAAAAAGGTATTTAGAATTAAATGAAGAATTAATGAAACCTGAAATTATTTCTGATGTAAAAGAAACATTGAAAAGAACAAAGGAACAAGCTCTTTTAAAAGACGCTTATGAAGCATATCAGAAATATAAAAAAATTGAGACTGGTATGAATGATGCGAAAGAAATGTTTCATGATCCGGAATTAGGAGAAATGGCAAAAGAAGAATACAGTCAATTAGAAAAAGAAAAAGAAGCATTAGAAAAAGAAATTGAAATTTTATTACTTCCAAAAGATCCAATGGATGGTAAAAACGTATTAGTAGAAATTCGTGGAGCTGCCGGAGGAGATGAGGCAAATATTTTTGCTGGAGATTTATTCCGTATGTATTCTAAATATGCGGAAAAAGAAAATTGGAAGATTGAAGTTTTAGAAGAGTATCCCAGTGAAATGGGTGGATATTCTCTCATTCAATTTATGGTAAAAGGAGAAAATGTATATTCTAAGTTGAAGTATGAAAGTGGAGCGCATCGTGTACAACGTGTTCCACAAACAGAAACACAAGGAAGAGTACACACTTCTACCGCAACGGTTCTTGTAATGCCAGAAGCTGATGAAGTCGATATTGAGATTAAAGAATCTGATTTAAAAGTCGACGTATATCGTTCTAGTGGAGCAGGAGGACAGCACGTTAATACAACGGATAGTGCTGTTCGTATGACGCATATTCCAACGGGAATTGTTGTTACTTGCCAAAACGAGAGAAGCCAAATCAAAAACCGTGAAAAAGCACTACAAATGTTACGTGCGAAAGTTTATAAAGAAGAAGTTCGTAAAAAAGAAGAACAAGAAGGATTAGAACGACGTACTAAAATTGGTACTGGAGATCGTTCAGAAAAAATTAGAACTTATAATTATCCACAGAATCGTGTCACAGATCATCGTATTGGATTTACATTAAAACAATTAGATCGTGTCATGGAAGGTAATTTAGAAGAAATTATTACAGCATTGATTAATGCCGATCAAGAAAAGAAATTAAAAGAAGCATTATAATGAAAACAGAGGCGTCGAAAGAAGCACTCTTTTCTTCTCATCAACTAGATCCATCACTTCTAGATTATATTCAAAAATATGGAGATAAAAATAAGTTCCAAGAAGAGGTAGAAGAGGTATTAAAAGGAGTTCCTGTGCAATACGTAGTAGGGAATGTTGATTTTTATCACAGCCAGTTGGAAGTAAATCCCTCTGTTTTAATTCCTAGATTTGAAACAGAAGAACTCTGTGAGAAAGTGATTCAAAGATTAAAACAGAAAAAGAAAAAAGAACTTAGCATTGCAGATATTGGAACTGGTAGTGGTTGTATTGCAATCACGATGAAACAAGAGTTTCCACAGGCAAAAGTAGTAGGAACTGATATTTCTAAAGATGCATTAGAAGTTGCGAAAAGAAATGGTGAAAAAAACAAGGTAGATATCGAGTGGTTAGAAGGTGATTTATTAGAACCGCTTTCTGGAACATTTGATTGTATTATAAGTAATCCACCATATATTGATGAACAAGATCCTGCAGTGATGGATATGGTAAAAAAACATGAGCCACATCTAGCACTCTTTGCCGAGGAACAGGGATATGCTTGTTACCATAAAATATTAAAGAATATCAAACCATATTTAAAGACAAATTATTTGATTGCTTTTGAGATTGGTTATCAACAAAGACAACATCTAGAAAAATATGCAAAAGAATTATTTCCAGATGCCATCGTAGAAGTAAAAAAAGATCTGTCTGGAAATGATCGATTTTTATTGATTGACAAGGAGGAGTAAGTAGTATGAAAAAAACAAAAATTATTTGTAGTATTGGACCAGCGAGTAATGATTATGAAAAAGCCTTTAAAAAAATGGTGTTAAATGGAATGAATGTTGCACGTATTAATTTTTCTCATGCAACAATAGAAGAACGTGAAACAGTAGTATCATTAGTAAAAAAAGTAAATCAAGAACTCAATAAACATGTTGCTATTTTATATGATACAAAGGGACCTGATTTTCGTACTGGAAAAGCCCAAGAAGGCGGAATTCAATTAGTTGAAGGAAATCAAATTCGTATTGTAAAAGAAGATGTCATTGGGACAGAAGAAGCTTTTACTGTAAATTACAAAGATGCTTTAGATGATATTCCAGAAGGAGCTCATGTTTTATTAGAAGATGGACTGATGGAATTAGAAGTTACTGCGAAAGAAAAAGATGCTCTTTTATGTACGATTATTAGTGGTGGTGTTTTACTAGATAGAAAGGGAGTTAACGTTCCAGGTGTCACTTTGAATGTTCCTTTTATCAGTGAACAAGATCGTGAGGATATCATCTATGCTTGTCAACATGATGGTGATTATTTAGCACTTTCTTTTGTTGATGAGAAAGAAGATGTATTGCAAGCACGTGAAATTTTAAAAGAACAAAACCGTGAGGATATGTTAGTAATTTCAAAGATTGAAAGTGAAACTGCAATTGATAACATTGATGATATTATCGAAGTAAGTGATGGTATTATGGTAGCGAGAGGTGATCTTGGGGTTGAAGTTCCTGTCGTGAATTTACCAATTTATCAAAAAACAATTATTGAAAAATGTCGTGCTCAAGGTAAGTTCTGTATTGTGGCAACAGAAATGTTATCTAGTATGCAAAAGAGTGCTAGGCCAACACGTGCAGAAGTATCTGATATTGCCAACGCTGTTATTGATGGTACTGATGCAGTAATGCTAAGTGGGGAAACAACGACTGGAAAACATCCAATTGAAGCAGTTACATATATGGCCAATGTTTGTGAAAATACAGAAAAGTATTTACAATATCAAGAAAAAGTTGAGACAGTATATCAAATGGATGTATCTTCTAGTATTGCAAAAGGGGTTGTAGAAATTACAAATGATATTGATATTCAGGCAATTATTACAGCAACTATGACTGGACATACAACACGTAATATTAGTAATTTAAGACCAAATACCATGATTATTGCAGCTTGTCCAAATGAAGATGTTGCTCATAAATTAGCACTTAATTTTGGAGTGTATCCGATGATTACAGATTTATCCGGTTCTACTGATGAGATTGTAAAGAAATGTATAGAACAAGCAAAGAAAGAATTTGGATTAAAAGAAAATGATTTAGTTGTAGTAACAGGTGGATTCCCAAATAGTACAACAACACCTAGAACAAATTATTTAAAAATTGAAACACTTTAAGATGGAATTCCATCTTTTTTTGCTCCTTGTAAATTCTGCGTTGAAAAAGAAGAAATTGGAAGAAAATTTTGTACAAATTAATTTGACAAAGTATTATTTTTTTGTTAGGATAATAGAGCTTTTAAAGAGGGGGAATGAATATGCATTTAAAACTATTAGATTATCAAAAAGCAGCTTATGAATATGTACAAGAGCATCATAACTTAGGAAACGATTCCATTGAACTTTTAGGGAGAACATTTTTACCACATGAAGTTAAAATGATGGCAGATCAGTATTCACTACAGAAAGATGTGAGAAAAGAAAGTAATAGCTCTGCCTCTAGAAATCCCTATCCGAGTGGAATTACAAATGGATTGAGAGCGAATTCGGCTAGTCAATCAAATGATGAAACAATGATCGCTGTTTTAAAAGAGATTTTAACAGATTATCTATCTTCAGAAAATATTATTTTGGATTTTGCACTTTATTGTGAAAATCGTGGTATCTCATCTTCTTCTGTTCGTAAAAACATGAGTAAGTATCGAATCAAAATAGCAGAATTGGTAAAACGATTTCGACAATTTGAGAAAGAAGATCATCGTAGTCAAATGGTATTGAATTTTATGCCAGTTTTTGAACAACTAGTGGCATATAAGAATATGAAAGAGGCTTCTGGAGAAACCGCTGATCTATTAGATTATTATGAATTAGTTCCAACAATCTCTTTTTCAGTAATAAGAAAAGTTGCGACTCGTTATTTTGGAAAGAAGATCTATAATGTTCTTAATTTTTATGCGAGCGATATTAGTATGACTTCTGTTCCATTAGAGGCACCTACTTATCTTCGTATTGAAGGTGTAGAATTTGATCAAGATCAAATTTTGGCAGAAGTTCAAAAATTAGCTGAACTTGGTTATCCACTTTGCCAAGGATTATTTTTAGATCATATGCGTCGTGTTGCCAAAGAAAAAGCAAAAGAAAAACATATTTAAAAATGTGCAGAAAAGATTTTCTTCTGCATTTTTTTTTGGTACAATAACAATTAGGGTGATCTAAAAGATGAATGATAAATTAGAAATTTTATGTAAGCAATTACAATTGTCAGAAGAAGAAAAAAATCATTTCCAAGGTGGATTATTAAATCGAATTATAGGAAATCATGGACATGATGAATATCGTTTTTATATTCATCTGGATCATACACTACCATTGGATTTATATTTATCTTTTCAAGAAAAATTAAGAGCAGCTTTTCCAACATGTAGAACAGTTTCTGCTTCTTTTCAAGTGGAAAAACCATCTGCGGAGTTATTCTTAATTTATTTTAAACATTTTTTAGAAGAATTAAAACAAGAAAATCCATTAGTGGAATTATTATTGGATGCGAAAGTTTCTTATGAGGACGGTTATGTAGTATTGACAGTAAGTAATCAAGCAGAGGAAATGAAGTTTCGCTCTATTGAAGAAGAAGTGAGAAATAAATTAAAGAAAGCGGGTTATCAAGAAATTACATTTGAAGTAAAAATTGACACAGAACAGAGTTTGGAAATGCAACGAGAAATTGAAAAAACGTTAATTGAAGAGGTACGAAAAGTAGAAGCAACACCCATTCAAGTTTCTACTCCAGAAGAACCAAAGAAACAATCATTTAAGGGAAATTATAAAAGAAAAACAGTTACAGATACCTCTAACCCTGATGTTGTCTTTGGTAGAGCAATTGATACGGATCCTATTACTATTCACGATATTATTGCAGAAATGAATAATATTACAATAGAGGGAACTATTTTTGGAATTGATGTCCGTGATACGAAAACAGAGTTAAAAATTGTGACTTTGAAAGTTACGGATTACACAGATAGTATTTATGTAAAATTATTTTTACATGATGAGGAAGAAGCTAACTTAGTTTTACCAAAATTAAAAGAGGGAAAATTTTATTTATTCCGTGGAAATGTAAAGGATGATCAATACTCAAAAGAATTGACATTTACGGCACGTGATATTCTTCTTTTAGATAAACAGATTCAACAGAGAGAAGATCATGCACCAGTAAAGCGAGTTGAGTTACATGCCCACACGAAAATGAGTCAAATGGACGGTGTTGTGGAAGCGAAAGATCTTGTGAAAACAGCCCGTAGATGGGGACATAAGGCAATTGCAATTACCGATCATAATGGTGCTCAAGCCTTTCCAGATGTCTATCATTTGATTTGTGATATCAATAAAGGATTAAAAGAGGGAGAAGAACCTTTTAAAGCAATTTATGGAACAGAATTAACGATGATTGACGATGAAGTAAACATTGTTGTTCGTCCTAACGATTCTGTATTATTAGATAATACTTATGTGGTATTTGATTTTGAAACAACTGGTTTTAATGCCGGTGGTGGTGATTCGATTATTGAAATCGGAGCAGTAAAGTTACATAATGGTGAGATTATCGAAAAGTATGATGAGTTGATTAATCCAGGTAGAAAATTACCGCAAAAAATTATTGACGTGACGAATATTACGGATGCGATGTTAGAAGGAAAAGACAACGAAGAAAATGCAATCAAGCGATTTATTGAATGGTTTGGCGATTTACCAATGGTTGCTCATAATGCGAAATTTGACGTTTCTTTCCTAGAAATGGCATACAGAAAATATAATCTAGGAACGTTTCAAAATCCTGTGATTGATACTTTGGAATTGTCACGTACATTAGATAATACGTTTGCTAGACATAGTTTGTCTGCACTGGTAAAAAGATATAATGTTCCTTGGGACGAATCTGCTCATCATCGAGGAGATTATGATGCGGAAGGAACTGCACTAGTATTTCACAAAATGATGAAGAAATTATCTGATCGTAATTTAGAAAAGATGACAGATTTAGATAAGTTAGTATCTAAAGATGAAATTCACAAATATGGACGTCCATATCATATTAATATTTTATGTAAAAATAAAACGGGTTTAAAAAATTTATTTAAGATTATTTCTCTAGCAAACACAAAATATTTGTATAAAACTCCACGAATTTTAAGAAGTGAAATTCAGAGATTAAGAGAAGGATTATTAATTAGTAGTGGTTGTTATGAAAGTGAAATTTTTACTCAAGCACGAAGTAAGAGTGAAGAAGAATTAAGTAATATGATACGTTTCTATGATTATGTAGAAGTCCAACCACCAGAGTGTTATGATCATTTACTGCAGATGAATGATTTCGCAAATAAACAAGAATTGATTGATAACATCAAAAAGATTATTCATACAACAAGAGATGCTGGAAAATTAATTGTCGCCACTGGTGATGTACATCATTTAAATCGCGAAGACAAGTTATATCGTGAAATTATTGTGAATCAAAAAGTACCTGGTGGTGGAAGACATCCACTAGCCCGTAGTAATATTCGTGAAATTCCATCACAACATTTTAGAACAACAGATGAGATGTTAGAAGACTTTAGCTTTTTAGATGATGATTTAAGAGAAGAAATTGTGATAACGAATCCGAATAAGATTGCCGATATGGTAGATATTATTGAAGTCATTATTGAAACAGGGGGTATTCCATTTTCTCCTAAGATTGAAAATTCAGTTGAAACTGTAAAAGAATTAGTATATGGAAAAGCCCATTCTATCTATGGAGATCCTCTTCCTGAATTGATTAGTAATCGTATTGAACAAGAATTAAAAGGAATTATCGGTGGTGGATTCGACGTTATTTATTTGATTGCTCAAAAATTAGTAAAACATTCTAATGACGATGGATATTTAGTTGGTAGCCGTGGTTCTGTTGGAAGTAGTTTCGTTGCGACAATGATGGGGATTACGGAAGTAAATCCATTACCGGCTCATTATGTTTGTCCAAATTGTAAACATAGTATTTTTGAAGAGAATGGAGAAACATTAGGATCTAAATATTCTAGTGGATTTGACTTACCGAATCGTGCGTGTCCAAAGTGTGGAACGATAATGAATAAAGATGGGCAAGACATGCCTTTCGCGACGTTCTTAGGATTCAATGCAGATAAAGTACCTGATATTGATTTGAATTTCTCAGGAGATTACCAATGGAAAGCCCATGAATATACTAAAGTATTATTTGGTGTTGATAACGTTTATCGTGCAGGTACGATTGGTACAGTGGCCGATAAAACAGCATTTGGTTTTGTAAAAGGGTATTGTGAAGATAAAGGAATTATGATGAGAACGGCGGAAGTAGAACGTATTGCGATTGGTTGTACTGGTGTAAAAAGAACAACAGGACAACATCCAGGAGGAATTGTCGTTATCCCGGGATATATGGATGTATTTGATTTTACTCCATTCCAATATCCAGCAGATGATCCAACGAGTCTATGGCGTACAACCCACTTTGATTATCATGCTATTGATCAAGATGTATTAAAACTAGATATTTTGGGTCACGTTGATCCAACACATTTACGTATGTTACAAGATTTATCTGGTATGGATGTGACTAAAGTTCCATTAGATGATAAAGAAACGATGGCGATCTTCTGTGGACCGGAACCATTAGGAGTTACTCCTGAACAAATTAATTGTCCAACAGGAACATTGGGAATTCCAGAATTTGGTACAAAATTTACCATTCAAATGTTAGTAGATACTAAACCGACGACATTTTCAGAATTGATTAAGATTTCTGGTCTTTCTCATGGTACAGATGTATGGTTAGGAAATGCCCAAGAATTAATTCGTAATAATGTTGTTCCATTTAAAGAAGTAATCGGGTGTCGTGATGATATCATGGTATATTTGATGTATAATGGAATGGAACCAAAAAAAGCATTTAAAATTATGGAATTTGTCCGTAAAGGAAAAGCTAGTAAACAACCAGAACAATGGCAAGAATATAAAAAGGAGATGGAAGAAGCAGGAATTGAATCCTGGTTTATCGATTCTTGTGGAAAAATTAAGTACATGTTCCCAAAAGCTCATGCTGCAGCTTATGTAATTAGTGCTTTCCGTGTTGCTTATTTTAAAGTTCATCATCCACTTTGGTATTATTGTTCTTATTTCTCTGTTCGTGTTGATGATTTTGATATTGAAACAATGATCAAAGGATATGATGCGATTAAAAATAAAATTGCAGAATTAGAAGCAAAAGGAAAAGAAGCAACAAATAAAGAAATCAATATTATTGAAACTTTAAAAATCGCTTTAGAAGCAACAGCACGTGGAATTCAGTTTGCACCATTATCAGTAACGGAAAGTGGAGCAAAGAATTTTGTGATTAAAGATGATCATACTTTGATACCACCATTCCGTACCATTGATGGACTAGGTCTTACTGTTGCAGAAAAGATAGTTGAAGAGCGCGAAAAGAATGAATTTTTGAGTATTGAAGATTTACAAAAAAGAGGAAAAGTTTCTGCAACGTTGATTGAGAAAATGAGAATGATGGGAATGCTAGATAATATGGATGAATCTAGTCAACTTAGTTTATTTTAAAAAAGTAGATAACCAGTCTACTTTTTTATATCTCCGGATTTTCATTACTACTAGCATTATTATTTGAGTCTTGAATTACAACATATAATACGATAATCGCACCAATGGTAGTTAAGATAGAAGCAAAACTTTGAAGAGATAATAGAGTTGTGTCTTCTTGATTTTCTCGGGCACTTTGTAAGGTGATGAAATTGACGTAAAGAAATATTGAGGTTAGAATTAAAATGGCAAAGTGATTAAAAATATTCAACCTTCTTGCTTCCTCTGGTGTAATCATAGTACTTCTATTTTGAACAGTTTGTTTTCTATAGTGGGTGAGATAGATGGCAACTGCAGTAGTAATTAAATAACAAAAAGAGGCAACTTCTTGAATATTTAAAAGTGTAATTTGATCAATATTACTACTATTTTTCATATGCTCTCATTTGTTTGATTTTTTCTAACTCAGTGACTGTCACAAATTGGTAGTTTTCTTTTTCTAATTTTTTTAATAGTTGTTCTAAAATATTTATAGTTTGTTTTTTGGTGTCATGCATGATAATGATACTGCCATCTTTTGTGTTTTTTATTGTTTTTTTCACGATGGTATCTACGTTATGAGATTCCCAGTCTCTTGTATCTACATCCCACATAATGACTTCTAATGACGTGCTGTTTCTCAGTTTATCGTTGACAGCCCCATAAGTAGGTCTTAAAAGACGTGGGGTTACTCCTGTTACTTTTTTTACAATATCTTGGGTTAATTGAATCTGTTCTTTTAGTTCTTCTTGGTCTAGTTTGGTAAGCCATTTATGACTGTAAGAATGATTTCCTATTTCGTTTCCTTCACGGACCATTCTTCGCATGGTGTCTGAATAAATTTCTACTTTATTACCAATTACGAAAAAAGTTCCACTTGCATCATATTTCTTTAACACATTTAATATTTCATTGGTATAGTTACTAGGACCATCGTCAAATGTAATCGCAATACTTTTTTGATCTGGATCAATGATTCTCGTTGTTTTCTCAACAGGTTGATAAGTCTTTTTGCTTTCTCCTAATTCTAAGTCAATGGTTAATCCTATTTGTTCAATGGGAATGGATACTTCCATAATATCAAAGTATCCAGCTGCAATTTCATATGGATCAAAGTAAAAATAAAAATTTTCATGATCAAATGTAAAATGCAGATGTGAGATATCCGATAGTTCTTTTTTGGTCTGATCTAAAAGAAGACAATCTGGATATTTTTTTTGTAATTCTTTTAAGATTTTATCCTGTAACTTATCAATTTCTGTTGATGAGATCAGATCTTTGATTGTTTTCATCTCATGATCTTTTGTATCAAAAACATAAGTTGAAATTTCATATAATGGGTTGGAAAGGAGGGTGGAGTTTGAAAAAAAGCGCAGTGTGATGATTTCATAATGGTCATCAACTTGGTGATATGTATAGTCAATATTAAATTCCGCATCTTTTGCAATTTCCACAAATTCCTTCTGTTGTTCTAAAAAGTCTTGATATTTTTCTTTGACATCCTTTTTTACGATTTGATCTAACTTAGAAATATTTGTAATGGGATATTGGATTGTAATATTGGTATTATATTTTTTTTCAATCATTGTTTTTACTTTTTCCTCTTGATTTGTACACCCAGTGATCAGAAGTAAGCCAAAAAGGAGTATTAGGAATTTTCTCATATTGATCAACCTCTGTTTTAAATATATTCTTTATTAGGTGTTTTCAATACAAAAGAACTTTATTTTCTCATATAACATAGTAAAGAGGAAGTGGGAGTATGGAGACCGTATTACCGAGCAGTTTTGTGAATTGTTTAATGATTAGTTTAATTTTATCTGTTGTAATGATGGCTTTGTTACAAAAGTTTAAAAAATTGCCAATCATTAAGAAATGTTGGCAAATCTGGATTTTAAATTTAATCTTTTCTTTTCTCATTGGTATACCATTTTCAATGTCATTTTATGGGACTGGTTGGAAAGATAGTGTTTGGGTCAGTTTATTTTGCTTTATTGGGGCACCAACAATTTATGAAGTTTTAAAAAAGCAAAACTTGTTACAATATCATCCAGAGTCACTAAAAGATGATGTCGTGGAAGTTCCAATTGAGAATCAAATTCGTATTCCAAATAGAGTTTTAGAGGATGAAAATCAGAGTGGTAACGTTTCGTAAAAGAAGAATGTATAAAAGGCGAACAAAATAAAGAAAAAATGCGAAAAAACAGAAAAATAAAGAAAAATAAAAATAAGAAAAAATACAAAGAAGAGAAAAATATTTTTTTGAAAAAACGGAAAAAACCAAAAAAATAATTTGTGTCAAAAATACATTTTCCTTTAAAAATAAAGGATAAATACAAAAACAAGAAAAAATAAAAAATGAAAAAAGTCAAGAAATGAAAATTGACATTTTTCTGTAAACCTGTTTTTTCTTGAAAATTAAGGGTTAATGAGGAGGGACAAAAAAACTTTATTTTTTGTTCGCTTTTTTCTTGCTTTTTTGTATTGTAGTAGATATAATGACTGTAGTTAGAGTAGGAGGAAATGTTATGACAGATATTATGGAAGATGCTACTGTAGAACTACAAGTAGTAAAAAGAAATGGAAAAAAGGTTGATTTTGATGGGACAAAAATTGCCATGACAATCAAAAAAGGATTTGATAGTTTAATTCCTGATGTTGATAATGCGACATTACAGGATGTAGGATATAGTGAGAAAGATATTAATAAGGTATATCATGCAGTGATGGACCGTATAAAAAAAGAATTTAAAGATGAAGAAAGAATTAAAATTGAAACAATTCAAGATTTGATAGAGGATGAACTTCAAAAGAAACATTATCAAGATGTTTATGAGTCATTTAAATCTTATCGTGAAAGAAGAACACAATCTCGTGAAGCATTCTCTGACAACAAGAGATTGCACAAATTCTTAAAGAATATTGAGAACTTAGGTTTAAAATCAGCGCATGAAGAAAATACCAAAAGAGAGAATGGAAACGTCGATGGAGATACCGCTATGGGAACGATGCTTCAATTAGGAGCAACGATTTCTAAAGAGTTTACGAAAGCTTATTTGATGAAACGTAAATTCGCAGATGCTCATGATGAAGGAGCAATCCACATTCACGATATGGATTTTATGGCAATGGGTACAACGACTTGTTGTCAAATCGATTTGAGCCGTTTATTTAAAGATGGTTTTTCAACGGGACATGGTCATTTAAGAGAACCACAAGATATTATGTCTTATGCAGCACTTGCCGCAATTGCAATTCAAGCAAACCAAAATGATCAACATGGTGGACAAGCAATTCCTGCATTTGATTATTATTTAGCGCCTGGTGTATTAAAGACATTCAAGAAACAATTTAAACAAATTATGAATGATTATCTTGATTTAGAAGGTTTAAAACCACTTGTCAATATGGAGAAACTTGCTAAAGATATTTCTAAATTAACAACGATTGAAATCGATATTGATGAGTTTGATACTTATTCTAAAGGAAGTGAAAAAGTACATCATATGCTTGCTTTAGGATATGAAAAGGCACTACAAAAAACAGAACGTATTACTTATCAAGCAATGGAAGCATTTATCCACAATTTAAATACAATGCATTCTAGAGCTGGAGCACAAGTTCCATTTTCAAGTATTAACTTTGGAACAGATACTTCTCCAGAAGGAAGAATGGTTATGAAAAATTATTTACTTGCTTTGGACGCAGGACTTGGTCATGGTGAGACACCAATTTTCCCAATTTCTATTTTCAAAGTAAAAGAAGGAATCAATTATAATCCAGGAGAACCAAATTATGATTTATTCCATTTATCATGTGAAGTATCAGCAAAAAGATTATTCCCTAACTTCTCATTTATTGATGCTCCATTCAATCTTCAATATTATAAAGAAGGGGATCCAAAAACGGAAGTTGCTTATATGGGATGCCGTACACGTGTTATGGGGGATGTTACAGATCCAGATAATCAAGTTACTCCAGGACGTGGAAACTTATCATTTACATCAATCAATCTTCCAAGATTAGGTATTAAACATGGTATCATTACAAATGAAAAAACAGATATGGATGGTTTCTATCAAGAACTTGGTGATTTGATGGAGCTTGTAAAAGATCAATTGTTAGAACGTTTTGAGTTACAATGTAGAAAACATGTTTATAACTTCCCATTCTTATTAGGACAAGGAGTATGGACAGATGGAGATAAATTAAAACCAAATGATCGTATTCGTAAGTTATTAAAACATGGTACTTTAACATTTGGATTTATTGGACTTGCTGAATGTTTAAAAGCTTTAATTGGTAAACATCAGGGAGAAAGTGCAGAGGCACAAAAATTAGGACTTGAAATCATCGGATTTATGCGTGATAAAGCAGATGAATACTCAAAACAATATAATTTAAATTTCTCATTGATCGCAACTCCAGCAGAAGGTCTTGCCGGAAGATTTGTTAACATTGATAAAGCAATTTACGGAAAAATTAAAGGTGTTACAGACCGTGAATACTATACAAACTCATTCCATGTTCCTGTATACTATAATATTTCTGCAGCAAAGAAAATCGAAATTGAAGCACCATATCATGCACTAACCAATGGTGGACATATTACTTACATCGAGTTAGATGGAGATACTACTGAAAATGTAGAAGCATTTGAAAAAGTAGTACGTTTAATGAAAGATGCAGGAATTGGATATGGAGCAATCAATCATCCAGTTGATCGTGATCCTGTATGTGGATTCAATGGAGTCATTAACGATAAATGTCCAGGATGCGGAAGAGAAGAAGGAGACGTTCATTTTGAAAGAATTCGTCGTATTACAGGTTATTTAGTTGGAACGGTAGATCGTTTCAATAATGGAAAACGTGCTGAAGAGAGAGACCGTGTAAAACATACATTAAATTTTAAAAATGCAAAAAATTAGACTTGCCATTCCTCTACAAACAGATAGTATTGTAGATGGTCCAGGAATTCGTGCTGTTGTTTGGACACAAGGTTGTGGACATCACTGTAAAGGATGTCATAACCAAGAAACTTGGGACTTTCAAGGAGGAGCACTCTATGATATTGATACCGTAAAACAAGATATCAAAGCATTAGAAAATCATGATGGTATTACATTATCTGGTGGTGATCCTCTTTTCCAAGCTCAGGCTTGTTATGAACTAGCAAAGTACGCAAAAGAATTAGGACTCAATGTTTGGTGTTACACAGGTTTTACATTTGAACAATTGCTTTCCATGAAAGAAAAAGAACCTTATATCTTAAAATTATTAGAACAAGTTGATGTTTTAGTAGATGGACGTTTTGAATTAGCACAAAAAAGCTTAAATTTAAAATTTAAAGGATCTCGTAATCAGAGAATTATTGATGTTCCAACAAGTTTAGAACTAGGTCAAGCTGTTGTGATTCATAAATATGATCAGGAAAAAGTTTGGAAGCAAAGATATCAAAAACCAGAGTTCCTTTACATTTAGAAATTATAGATACCCACTATAATTTCTTTTCTTTTTTTAGAAAATATGCTATGATTTTAGTAAGTAAGAGGTGGACAAAATGAAACAAGAAGGTTATTTAGATGAAAAAGGACAACCGATTGTCAAAGAACCAATTGATCCCAAAAAACTAATCCGTAATATTTCAATTGTAGTTCTCGTTGTTCTTATTATTGTTTTTATCGCAATCTTTCTTTATAATAAAAGTCGTAATGATAAATGTACATCCATTGAATCTCGTTTTATGGAAGCTGCTTTAAAAATTGCGGAAGATGATGAAAAACTTCCTGCTCTAAATGGAGATGAAGTAACGATTTCTTCTGATGAGATCAAAGAAAAAGGAAACATCAACCGTGATGATATTACTTTGAATGAAAATGTTTGCAATGGTACAGTAACGATTACGAAAGTAAAAGGTGATTATGTTACCGTCGCAACCCTAACAAATTGTGATTACTGTACGACTGATGAACGCTATGGTGATTTTGGTGATTGGACAGATACAGAACCAAAAGAAGGAGATTATGTTGAAGTAAAAACAACTTATAACTATTATACTTATGAAGATTACTATACAGAGTATTCAAAATGGATCAAAGAAGAAGATGTAGAAACAAAAAAAGATAAAGAATATGATATTTATATGCCTATAAATGAAGATATTATTCCAGAAGTGCCTGAACCAGGAGAACTGATTGCGATTGAACAAGATACAAAAAATACGTATTCTTATCGTGATAAACGTTGGAAGTATTATGCAAATTTAAATGATAATTATTCCGCATATTCTAATGAACCAGTAGCAGGGTATGCTTATAAAGATGAAGATTCTAAAATAGAATCAGAACCAAGTGATTGGTCTCCAAACTATCCAGATGAAAAAGATTATCGTGTTATTCACAGGGAAACTGGATATCGTTGGTATAAAGAAGTCGATGGTGAAAAAGAATACTGGGAGAATGGAAGGTATTATCCAACCAGTCCAGGGGATGATTATATTCAAGATGAGGAAAAAGAGATTACACTTTATTCTTATGTAGATGATTTGTATCGTTATTATAATGGAGTAGAAAGAGATTATAGTACATATCGTTCTGAACCATTAGAAAGTCGTCCATATCGTGATGATGAAACCATGATCTATACCAATTGGAGTATGTATCGTGATGAATCAAAAATAGATAGTAGTAATAGTTATTATCGTGAAGAGAGAATTAATGTAAATTCTAGATATCGTGTAAAGTATCGTATTAATTCTGTTTTATACTTACAAAATTATTTAGAAAAAGAAGATTTTGAAAAAGAAATTGGTATGACGGTAGAAGAATTAAATAATACGCCAAATACAGTGATTCGAAGAGAATATCAATACCGTTATCGTAAAGTAAAATAAATCTCGGTTTGTCCCGAGATTTTTTAATGTTAGAGATAAAATTCATCTACTTGTGGCTCTAATTGAATCAGTGTTTCTTTTCTCTTCATATTTTTCAGTGTTTTAAAAATTGATTTTGCTTGATCTTCTTTTAGAAAATCAAACAGAGATACGATGCCCACAAGCTTTTTCTCATCTGTTACTAATAATCGTGTTACTTTCTCTTTCTTCATCATTTCTAGTGCCTCTTTGATACTTTTTTTCTTATCAATCGCACAGACATGTTTTGTCATGTAGTCTTTGATCTGACAATTTTTCTTTTCTTTGTTAGCAATCGCACGAATCACTAAATCCCGATCCGTAATGACACCAACAACCTTTTTTTCTTTATTTACGACAGGTAAAAAACCAATCTCATATTCTTTCATTTTTTCCGCAACCATTCCAATCGTATCTGTCTCATAACAGACAATTGGATTCGTTGATACTTTTACATTCATATCCATATGATCACCCTTTTATAGTATCTTCTGATTCATATTTTTTATACTATGGAATAGGATAAAATAGGTGAAACTATGTCTCGAAGAATGAATTTAAGAAGAAAGCATATCTTGTTTGATAAGAATAAAAAAAGAAGTAAGAAAAAACTTCTATTTGTTCTCCTTTCTCTCCTTATTCTTACAGTAATACTTGTTTTCTCGTATTTGAATCGCGTTCTATCTCCTTTTTTAGAAGAATATGCCCAAACAGAAATGAAGAAGATTTCTAATTTGATTTTAAATCAATCACTTAGTCAAGAGGTCAAGGAGAGTATGGATGTGGATGATTTGTATGTTGTTGGAAAGGATGAGTTTGGAACGATTACTTCTATTGATTTAAATGGCCCTCTGGTAAATGATTTACTTGGTAAAGTTACGAGAAAAGTCAGTGAAGATTTTCAACTTGTGCAAGAGGGAAAGATCGACCATTTATCTTATTACGAAGATGCATTAGAAAATACTTCATTAGATCAAGATGCCCTGAAAGAAGGGATTATTTTTTATATTCCGACTGGACTAGCTTTTCGAAATGTTTTTTTATCAAATTTAGGACCAAGAGTTCCCGTAAGATTTCGTTTAACTGGTGAAGTAGGAAGTCGGGTCGATACCAAGATTACTAATTATGGAATTAATAATGCATTATTAGAAATTAATTTACACGTCGAATTAACAGAGATGTTATTACTTCCTTTTTCTACTTCTTCTGTCAAAGTAGAAGCAGATTATTTACTGGGAGTCAAAATGATGGAAGGAACTGTGCCAGATACTTATTTTTCAGGAATTCAAAACCAATCTGAGACTGTTTTTCACCAAGTTTCTTAAAAAACATGTTATAATATTTTTGGATGTGGTGAATGTGAAGATAGAAAAATTTTTAGATCAAAAATATCAAATCATAGAAGATGAGAAAAATGGTTTTGAAAAAGAAAGTGTAGAACACTTATTTACAGATTACTTTTTAGACTATGATTATATCATTGGCGATTGGTCTTATGGAAAATTACGTTTAAAAGGATTCTGTGATAAAACAAATCCAAAATATAATACGAAAAACGATATCAACCAAAAAGAGAATTATCTGAAAACGTATTGTGCTTATCAATGTAGATATTTCGTATTGAAAAAGGTGGTAGAATGAAAAAGATTATTTTAGTAGATGGAAATAATTTATTATTTCGAAGTTATTATGCAACTGCATACAGTGGTAATTTTATGAAAAATTCAAAAGGATTTCCAACCAATGCCTTGTTTGGATTTCATAATATGTTAACTAAAATTATCAACGAAGAGAATCCAGAATATATGATTGTTGCTTTTGATAAAGGAAAAACATTTCGTCATGAAGAGTATCAAGATTATAAGGGTGGGAGAATCGAAACGCCAGATGAATTAAAAAAACAGTTTCCTATTGCCAAAAAGTTAGTAACTCTCTTAGGTTATACGTATTATGAGATTGATAATTATGAAGCGGATGATATTATTGGAACCTTTGCTGCTTACTGTGATCAGGATGATGAAGTTATTGGAACCATTGTCTCTAGTGATAAAGATTTATTACAGTTGATCAGTGATGATGTAGATATGAAACTTTTGAAACAAAAAGATTCTATTCGTTACAACAAAGAAACCTTTTTCGAAGATTATGGAATTATGCCAGAAAGAGTTGTAGATTTAAAAGCACTAGAAGGAGATCCTTCTGATAATATTCCTGGAGTAAAAGGAATTGGAGAAAAGACAGCATTAAAACTATTGCGTAAATATGGAACCTTAGATGGCATTTATGAACATATTGATGAGATTAAGGGAAGTGTTCATGATAAGTTGGTACAAGATAAAGAGCATGCTTATCAAAGCTATCATCTCGCAACTATTGTAAAAAATGTTGATATGGAAATTTCTATAGAAGATACAAAATGTCGAGAACGAGATCATGAGAACTTAGAAAAACTATACGAAGAATTAGAATTTTATTCTTTCCTAAAGAAAGAAAAAGAATATCAGAAAAAGGAACCAGAAAAAGTAGAAAACGTTCCAATCGTACAAAGTATAGATGAAATTCAAGTAGAAGGGGATTGTGCAATCTATTTAGAACTTTTAGGAACCAACTATCATAATAGTGAAATCTTAGGAATGGCTGTTTATGATGGAACCCATTTACAATTTATTCCAAAAGAAATTTTAGTACAAGCTCCGAAGTTTTTATTAGAAAATGAGAAATGTACTTACGATGCGAAAAAAGTCTATGTCGCTTTGAAATGGTTAGGAATAGAAATTGATCAGATTACATTTGACAGTATGATTGCCGCATCTTTATTAGACTACAATGTAAAAGATGATATTAGTTATCTTGCTAATAATTTTGATTATCAAATTCCATTTTATGAAACGATTTATGGGAAAACAAAATTAAAAGCTCCGAAACTAGAAGAAGTCGCACTGTATGCTGGACAGAAAGCAAAATTTATTTACGAGACGAAAGAACAATTGATACAAAAGTTAAAAGAGGAAGAAGTATACCAGTTATATCAAGAAATAGAACATCCACTTGCCTTTGTATTAGGAGATATGGAATTCCAAGGGGTTCATCTCAATCAAGAAACGTTAAAAGAGATGGGAGAAGAAATCAAAGAAAAAGTAAAGAAATTAGAAAAGGAAATCTATGATCTAGCAGGTTGTGAGTTTTTAATTACTTCGCCAAAAGAATTAGGGACAATTCTATTTGAAAAACTAGGCTTACCACATGGCAAAAAAGGAGCAAGAGGATATTCTACAGCCGCCGATGTATTAGAAAAATTAAAAGACGTTCATCCAATCATTCCTAAGATATTAGATTATCGGATGATTACAAAGTTATATACTACTTATATTGAAGGGTTATTAAATGTTGTAAAAGAAGATGGAAAAATCCATACCATTTATACACAGACATTAACAAGAACAGGACGTCTTTCTTCAATGGAACCAAACTTACAAAATATTCCTGTTCGTACGGAATATGGAAGACTGATTCGTAAAGCATTTGTTCCAAGTGAACACTGTGTGATTCTCGGTGGAGATTATTCACAAATTGAACTGCGTATTTTGGCGCATATGTCTGGTGTACAAGCTTTGATTGATGCTTTTCATCAAGGAATGGACATCCATACCAAAACGGCAAGTGATATTTTTCACGTTGCTAAAGAAGATGTGACAAAACAGATGAGAAGGGTAGCAAAAGCAGTAAACTTTGGAATTATCTATGGAATTAGTAGTTTTGGATTAAGTGAAAATTTAAATATCAGTGTTGGAGAAGCAAAACACTTTATCGATCATTACTTAGAAACGTATCCAGGAATTCAAGAATATATGGATCAACAGATTAAAAAGGCATATCAAGATGGATATGTACAGACACTTTTCCACAGGAAAAGAGTCATTACAGAGTTAAAGAATAGTAATTATATGATTCGTCATCAAGGAGAGAGAATGGCACTGAATACCCCAATTCAGGGAACCAGTGCGGATATTATTAAAAAAGCAATGGTAGATATTGGAAAAGAATTGAAATTGAGAAACCTAAAAACCAAGATGATATTACAAGTCCACGATGAATTGTTGTTTGACTGTGCGGAAGATGAAATCGAGACAGTAAAAGCATTAATTCAAGAAAAAATGGAACATGTAATCCAGTTAAAAGTCCCATTAAAAGTCGATATTGCCTATGGAAAAAGTTGGTATGAAGCCAAATAAAGGAGGAAACAGTATGAGAGATACAGACTTTATGAAGAACATCTTGCAACAGACAACAGAGACGGTTTATGTTCAAGATAACAAAAATCTGAAATTTGTTCAGAATATAGTAGGAAAATACCTTTGCTTGATTGATCGTGCTTTTCATGATCCAATACTTGTTTCTTGTGCAAGAAAGAAAAAAAGTTATACAAAATCTGTTTTTGATTTGGAACTGGATCCATCAGATCGGATTTTTGATGAGCTGGAATGTAGAGAAATGATAATAGATTTTTCTAAAAGGGAACTTGAAATTTATTTTCGTTATTTTCGAGGAAGTATTTATCAAAGAAGTATTTATCAAGATGCAAAATTTGTAAAGCAATTACAATCTTTATTTGAACTGTATCAAATGGAATATATTTTATGCGGAGAAAATAGAGCTTGTATTATATATCACAATAAGAAAAAATATTCACATACTTTGGAAGAAATAGAAGAGGGAATGGTAAGAATTGGACATCTTGCCGAGAGACGTGCTGGTGATCATGAGATTCATCCACTTCCCTATACGGAAGATTTGTTGAATATCTTCGGGATTACTCCATATCAATATCTCATTGGAAATGTACCAACTGTCAGTTGTGATGGAACCAATATTTCTGTGAATATAGGAGTATCTACGATGGAAGAGGTATCAAATGTACTAGTCGATCAACAAGTACAAATAGAAAAGGAATTATTCGAGAAACATCAGATTACGTTTCATTGTGAACAAGATCAAAATCATCATTGGAAATATCAAATGACTGTACCAAAAGTTTATAAGAATGAGAAAAGAAGAAGATTTTGGCGTCCTTGGAAGAATTGTTAGTGTAAAGAGTTTTGTGGCAAAAAATGAAAAAAGTTGAATTTTATAATAA
>OGRO01001392.1_pt1 | contig 20850 bp, 18 predicted proteins | sample 1553451 | NCBI WGS metagenome assembly OGRO01 (sample SAMEA2580021, study PRJEB22360) | human gut metagenome
GCGTTCGCGTTTCCAACCTGGAAAAGAAAGTCGGCAACATCTACTGGTCCGGCGATGCTCGTATGCGTTATCAGGATAATTCCGTGGAGAAAGCTTCTGATACTTGGGATGGTCGTATGAGAATCAACGTTAAAGGTCAGGTCAATGAAAACACCACAGTTAACGGCCGTCTTGTTTACAACATGAACTTCAAAGATAGCACTAAAGATTCTGGTGTATACATGGATACCTTGAATGTTAAACGTCAGTTTGGGGACTTTGCCGTAACTCTTGGCCGCTATGCAAATAATTTCGGCAATGAATACTCTTGGAGATTCGGTGATTCGCATAATTTCGACGGCGCAGAACTGTCCTATGCTAAGAATGCATTCAATGCGAATGTTGGTTTTGGCCAGTGGGATACCAAGTATGAGACGAATTATGACGCTGAGATTGATGATAAAGATGCATTCTATGCAAAAGCTGGATACAACTTCGGCTTCGCTAAACTCGGTGCTGACTACATCAAATTCCAGAACAACGAAATTCTGAATGATGAATTGTACGGCATTGATCTGTATGTACCGGTTGGCGACTTCCGTGTACAGGGTGAATATGTAAAGAACACCACCACCACTGAAAAATATGATGACGCTTGGAACGTAGGTCTTGGCTACGGCAAAGCTGACTGGAAGAAACCAGGCACTTGGGCTCTGGATGTATTCTACAACGAAATCGGCAAAGGCACCTACTTCGGCGGCACTGGCCTCGGCACTGATATGCTGAAAAACCTGAAAACCGGCGACCAGATTAAGTTCTGGAACGTAGGCGCAGACGTAACTCTCCAGAAGAACGTACAGCTCCATGCTGAATATGCATTCGGCACTGATCTGGAAAAGGCTGCTGATCCGGATGATGCATGGACTGTTTCCCTGAACTACAAATTCTAATTTGTGAGTTCTCGCAAACGAACCTGAATCAAAAAAGGAAATCCCTTACGGGATTTCCTTTTTATTTTATATATCGTATAACAAGGGCAGAGAGGAGGCGGGACGTGATGGATATCGACGATATATATCTGGCAGGGAAGAACGCAGCCTATGACATTGCTGCCAAGAAGCTTCTGGCCAGCCGGAAGATCTTGGCGTGGATTTTGAAATACTGCGTCGAAGAGTTCAAAGAGAGCGAGATTGCAGACATCCGTGACCGCTACATCATAGGGACACCGGAAGTGGCTCTGACGCCTGTCCTTCCGGATCAGACGAATGCGGTGAGCCATATCCGTGGTGAAAGCACAGAGGATGCCACGCTGACGGAGGGGAGAGTCACTTTTGACATTCGCTTTCGCTCGGTGACGCCGGAGGAAGATCCGCTGGAGCTGATCATCAATGTGGAAGCGCAGAGAAGTTCACACCTGACATATCCCTTGATGAAGTGCGCCGTGTACTATTGCAGCCGTCTGATTTCGTCACAATACACTGTGGACTTCGAGAAAGCTAAGGAAACACTGATTAAATCGTTGTCAGATTTCATTCTTGGATATTCATGCAATGCGAGGAATTATTTGACGCGAATAGCGAGCTATTTAAGGAGAATAATGACGAAGCAGTGCATGAATATCCATACGAAATCTGATTCTGCGATTTAATCAGCGTTTCCTTAACTACGAAGGCGTCAAGAAGGTCTATAGTATCTGGCTTTGTATGGATATGCCCGATGGGGCAAGTGGTATCACACGATATCGGCTGACGGAAAATCAGGAGTATGGGGCTTACAGAGAGGACAGACGCAATTATGATCTATTGCAGGTCGTCATGGTCTATATCGGGCAGGGGAAACGAGAACTGGGTAACCGCCTGCTGAATTTACTGGAAGAAATTTTCAAATCAAAAGACAGTGCCAAAGACAAGCGGGAACGATTGCAAAAGGAATATCAGATTGATTTGAATGAAGACGAAGAAGGGATGGTGGATACCATGTGCAATTTGAGTGTAGGTATATTTGAAAGGGCTTGGAATCAAGGGGTTGCGGCAGGGATGACGAAGGGTCTTGAGCAGGGCCGCGTACAAGGCCGCGAAGAAGGCCGTAAGGAGCTGACCAGAGCATTTGTCATGCAGCTTCTGGAGATGCATATGCCGCTGTCCTTTATCCTGCAGGCTACGAAATGCAATGAGAAAGAAATCCGAGATATTGCGGAAGAAGAAGGACTTACCGTAGATCCATCGTGATGAAAAACGGAGAGCTTGCGAGAGCCGTCTGTTTTCAGGAGAGCGCAGAGGAAGGAAACGCTGATTCTATCGAAGGACGATTATATCAGTGTTTCCCCAGCTGCTTCCAAGCTCTGATTTCAAAAAATCAAAAAAGTCCTTGCAAAGGATCACCCCCTTATGCTACAATACTGAAAGCGCTGGGATGGCCCGGCTTTTTTAAGTGCGAATTTTCTACTTGCACAGACAGCGTGATTTGTGATATACTTATCAAGCATGTTAATTGGCCGTCGGCCGAAGAAAGATGGAATGAGGTGTAAATAATGCGTGAAGGAATTACTCTTGCATGCACAGAATGCAAGCGCCGCAATTATCGTATGAACAAGAACAAAAAGACCACTACCGAACGTGTAGAACTGATGAAATACTGCAAATGGTGCCATAAACACACCCTTCATAAAGAAACCAAATAATTTTTTCTGATTGAACTGGGGTGCGAGCATGGCCAAGGCGAAGCGTAAAACAACAGCTACTAGAACGGAAAAAGCACAGGAAGCAAGCAGCGCATGGAGCCGTTTCTTCAAGGAAACAAAGATGGAAATGAAAAAGGTCATCTGGCCGACAAAGAACCAGATGCTGAACTATACCATCGCGACCATCGTGTCTGTCATCCTCGTATCTTTCCTGATCGTGGCAGTAGACTTCGTATTCGCTGGTCTCTCCAAGTTATTAGTCACTGCGGTAGGCTGAGAGGAGGAGAGCTATGTCTGATATCGAAGCTGAAAACAAAAACTTAAAAGAAGAACAGAGCGAAGTCAGTGCACCGACCGAGATCGGCGCTCCGAGCGTTGGCTCCAAAGATATCCGCTGGTATGTCATCCATACCTACTCCGGCTATGAAAATAAAGTCAAGGATACCCTGACCCGCAAGGTTCATTCCATGGGCATGGATGATACGATCCTCGAGATCCTGCTCCCTCTTCAGGATGAAGAAGAAGAAAAAGATGGGAAGACAAGAGTGGTTGCTCACAAAGTGTTCCCCGGCTACCTTCTGATCAAGATGGAAGTCAATGACAGAAGCTGGTATGTCGTCAGAAATACCCCTGGCGTCACCGGATTCGTCGGGACGACCACGAAGCCGATCCCGCTTTCTGACGAAGAAGCAGACCGCATCATTCATGGCATGAATACAAAGAAAGCAGCAGCCGTCGACGTCAAAGCCGGCGATCGCGTCCGTATCACCAAGGGTGTATTCGAAGACCGCACTGCTGTCGTACTCGAAGTCGCTGAAGACAAGACCAAGATCAAGGCCGATATCAGCAATTTCGGAACCACCACTACGATTGAACTGGAAGCCGGTTCTTTTGAACCCCTTCCGTGATTCAATATACAGTGGGACTGCCTCGAACTAGGCTCGTCCCACGGTGGGAGGGCCCGTTACAGCCCGTAAGTACCACATTCCACCAAGGACAAGGAGGTGTAACATTATGGCAAAGAAAATTTCTAAAGTTGTTAAACTGCAGGTCGCAGCTGGCAAAGCTACCCCAGCACCGCCAGTAGGCCCGGCTCTCGGCCAGGCAGGCGTCAACATCATGGCCTTCGTGAAAGACTTCAACGATCGCACTGCAAAGCAGGTAGGCCTGATCATCCCTGTAGAAATTACCGTTTTTGAAGATAGAAGCTTTACATTCATTTGTAAAACTCCGCCGGCAGCCGTTCTTCTGAAGAAAGCAGCCGGACTCGAAAAAGCTTCTGGTGAGCCGAACAAGAACAAAGTCGGTAAAGTCACCAAAGCACAGGTCAAGGAAATCGCTGAAACAAAGATGCCAGACCTGAACGCTAACACTGTAGAAGCAGCTATGCGCCTGATCGAAGGCACAGCTCGTTCTATGGGCATCGAAGTTGTAGACTAAGACTGACCCATTCGTGGCAGGGTAGAACCCCAAAGACCACATAGGAGGAAACAATGGCAAAACTGACAAAGAAACAGAAAGCCGCAGCAGCCATCGTTGACAGTCATAAGCTCTATGACATCGACGAAGCTGTAAAGCTTGTGAAAGAAGCAGCATCCGCAAAGTTCGATGAAACTGTAGAAGTTGCTTTCAACCTGAATATCAACCCGAAATACGCTGATCAGCAGCTCCGCGGCGCTACCGTACTTCCTGCAGGTACCGGAAAATCCAAGAAAGTTCTCGTATTTGCTAAAGACCACAAAGAAGACGAAGCAAAAGCAGCAGGCGCTGACTACGTAGGCGGAAAAGAACTGGCCGACAAGATCATGCAGGGCTGGATGGACTTTGACGTCGTAGTAGCTACACCGGACATGATGGCTGTCGTAGGTCGTCTGGGCCGTGTACTCGGACCGAAAGGCCTCATGCCAAACCCGAAGGTTGGCACCGTCACCATGGATGTGACCAAGGCTGTCAACGAAATCAAAGGCGGCAAGGTACAGTATCGTACAGATAAAGCCGGCAACGTCCAGGTCATCATCGGCAAAGTATCCTTTGACGAAGACAAACTGAAACAGAACCTGCTCGCTATCTACAATACCATCCTCAAAGCTCGTCCTTCCACTGTAAAGGGCGTCTACATGAAGAGCCTCACCATCAGCTCCACCATGGGCCGAGGCATCCACCTCGACCTCACCAAAGTGGTAGCAGCAAAAGCATAATTTTACCTATTTACACTTAGCTTAAGACCGGCGGTAAGACATTTTAAAGGGCGTAGCCCGCCTCCCGAGGCTGAGTACTGCAAAGCCAGTACACGACCTCGCGGAATGCGAGGTCGTTTTAGCTAACGTGATAAATAATAAAATCCCATAGCAGAGGAGGTGTACTATGAGCGAAGAAAAGTATGAAGTTAGAATTCGTCCGGAAAAAGAAGCCATCGTTGCAGAAATGAAAGAAAAGCTGGCTTCTCAGGGCGTAGTTCTGGTATCCTTCAACAAACTGGACGTAAAGAATGCGACACTTCTCCGTCGTAAATTCCTTGCACACGGTGTTGAATACAAGGTTATCAAAAACACACTGACCCGCATCGCAGCTGACGAACTCGGTCTTGAAGGCCTTGACGATCTGCTCGCTGGCCCGAATGGTCTTGCAACCTGCAAAGACGATCCGGTCGCACCGGCAGCAGCTCTGAAAGAATTCTTCAAAGAAACCAAGAGCGAAGCTATCGTTGTCAAAGCTGGCGTCCTCGACGGCAAAGTCATCGACGCAAAAGCTGTTCAGGCACTGGCAGACCTGCCGTCCAAAGAACAGCTGCTGGGTATGGTCGCAGCAACCCTGCTGGCTCCGATCACCGGACTGGCACGTGCCCTCAACGGCAACATCCAGAACCTCGCATATGCTCTCGAAGCACTGCGTAAACAGAAAGAATCTGCGTAAGATCTACGCATAAAACTATTCCATGGAGGAAATAAAAATGACTAACGAAGAAATCCTTAATGCCATTGCAGAAATGTCTGTACTCGAACTGTCCGAACTTGTAAAAGCTATCGAAGAAAAATTCGGCGTATCCGCAGCAGCTCCTGTAGCTGTAGCAGCAGCAGCAGCTCCGGCAGCAGCAGCTGAAGAAGAAAAATCTGAATTCGACGTTATCCTCAAAGACGTTGGCGCTCAGAAGATCCAGGTCATCAAAGCCGTTCGTGAAATCACCGGCCTCGGCCTGAAAGACGCTAAAGCACTCGTTGACGGCGCTCCGAAAGAAGTAAAGACCGGCGTTGCTAAAGCTGAAGCTGAAGAAATGAAGAAGAAACTCGAAGCAGCTGGCGCTACCGTAGAAATGAAATAATTGCGGCTAAGTTAAAAGCCCCTGAAGATCGGACTCCGTATGGAGTCCGATTTTTTTATTTTCTGAAAGAAGCGATGGAAAATGCGAATCCCTCTCGGCAGACTGCAATTGAAAGGAAAATGCGTGCAGGAATGAGCGCGGGGCGTTACAATACATAGGGAAACGCTGATTCAATCGCAGAGTCATCTTTTACAAGAATTTTTATGCATGGCTTCGTCATAGCCTTCCTTACATAGCATAGAAAAGGTATGCGCGATGGAGCGTTTCTTTCATTCTCTTATCTGTCAGAGGTGCTTTCCAAGGAGAAGGTATATGGATAAACAGGGATTTGCGGTGAGCGAGGTCAATCAGTACCTGAAGCAGCTGCTGGAATCGCAGAGCGAGCTGCATCACATTCCGGTACTGGGGGAGATTTCAAATTTCAAGCGGTATGGATCGGGGCATTGCTATTTCACACTGAAGGATGAGAAGTCGGCGCTAAAGTGCGTCATGTTCAAGAGCAGTGCGGCGCACCTGTCTTTCAATCCGCAGAATGGGGAGAAGGTCGTGGCGCTCGGCTCGATCTCGGTCTATGAAAGGGACGGGGTGTACCAGCTCTATGTGAATGCGATGCGCCGGCAGGGGGTCGGGGATCTGATGCAGGCGTATGAGGCGCTGAAAGAGAAGCTCACGAAGGAAGGGCTTTTTGATGAGTCTCGGAAGAAGCCGCTGCCTCGTCTGCCGCGGGCGATCGGGATCATCACATCACCTTCGGGGGCGGCGGTGCATGATATCATCACAGTGTCGCGGCGGCGGAACAAGGGCGTGAAGCTCATCCTGTATCCGGTGTCCGTGCAGGGAGAGGAGGCCGCAGGGGAAATCGTGCATGCGATCGATTTCTTCCATCGTCATCATCTGGCGGATCTTCTGATCGTGGGCCGCGGTGGTGGCTCGATCGAGGATTTGTGGGCGTTCAATGAGGAGCCGGTGGTGCGCGCCATCGCGGCGTCAGAGATCCCGATCATCAGCGCTGTCGGGCATGAGACGGATTTCACATTGTCCGACTTTGCGGCCGATGCGCGGGCAGCGACGCCTTCGCAGGCAGCGGAGATCGCGGTCATCGATGTGGCGGCATATAGAAATGGCATCGCCTTCTATTGGGACAAGGCGGCGAAGCTGCTGGAAAAAAAGATCCATGATGATGCGCAGCTGGCAGACAGTCTGCAGCAGGAGCTCGTGCAGGCGATGGAAGCGGAGCTCGATGCGAAGAAGCACAGTCTTTCGCTCATGGCAGCAAAGCTCTCGGCACTGAGTCCGCTGACGGTGCTTTCCCGCGGGTATACCATCACGACCACGGCGGGGCATAGAGCTGTGCAATGCGTATCGGATGTATCAGCGGGAGACACGATCAGAACGACTGTGGCGGATGGGACGATTTCCTCCGTCGTGTCAGAGATAGAAAAGGAAAGGGTGTAGGTCATGGAAACTGAGAAAATGTCATTCGAAGAGGGGCTGCAGAGCTTGAAGAATCAGGTCGCAATGCTGGAAAAGGGAAATCTTCCGCTGGATGAGGCACTGAAGGTTTTCCGCGATGCTGTCGACGTCGGACGTTTCTGTAATAAAAAGCTGGAGATGGCAGAGACGGAAGTGCAGAAGATCGTGGAGAATGCCAATGGCGAGGACTTCACGCTCGAGGATTTCGAAGAGAAATAGAGCATCCATGGGGATACATCCTCGTCCGGAGTGATGAAAACACAAGGCTGCGATATGGGGATACCGCTTTTCTCGCATTGTCAGAGCGAATATACGCATATGTGGAAAAAGAATAACGACGGACACAGCCTTCCCCGCGGGAGACGGGGCGCGGTATCCATTTCTCATTCACAAATTTCCATCTATCCATGATATAATAAAGTGTATTATGGAGGAATTATATATGAACGAAGTCACACAGAAAAACTCAACTCTCACTCTGCCGCTGGCAGCGATGAGAGATATTGCTATTTATCCGAAAATGACGGTCAGTGTCGATATTGGCCGTGATGAATCCGTCGCCGCCGTGCGTCTTGCGATGCGCCGTGACCGCTACCTTGTCTGCGTGATGCAGAAGGATGGGAAGAAAGAAGACATCGACCTTGCGAACCTGTACGAATACGGCACGGTGGTGAAAGTGAACCAGATGCTCCAGCTGCCCGGCGGCCTTGTACGCATTCTGGTGGAAGGCGTCTCCCGCGTGCATGTGGTGCATGCGGAGATGAAAGACACCTGCATTTCTGCAGAAGTAGACGATGCAGAGGAATACAACGACGATCCCCTCAGGGCCGAAGCGTATCGCCGCCTGCTCATCAAGAATTTCTTTGAGTGGATGAGAAACACAGGCAAGGGGATGCCGGAAGAGCAGATGAACCAGCTGAAACAGATCGATGACCCCGGCGAGACAGCCGATTTCATCTCCTCGCAGCTCCTGCTGGCGCCGAAGAAGCGGCAGGAGATCCTGGAAACACTCGACGTACTCGAACGACTGAAGATCGTCAGCGCATGCGTGGAGCGCGAAGCAGCCATCGGAGAGCTGGAAAGCGACATCAATCAGGAAGTCAGAAAGCGGATGGACAAAGAGCAGCAGGACTACTTTCTCCGCACGAAAGTGAAGACCATCCAAGACCGCTTAGGCGACACCGTAAGTCAGCAGAAAGAAGCGGACGAATACCGCGAGAAGCTGAAAGCATCGGCCATTCCCGAAGAAGAGAAGGGCAAGCTCGAGAAGGAAATCGACCACCTCGCCTCGATGCCCCCGATGATGGCAGAGACAGCCGTCTCCCGGAACTATCTCGACTGGGTTTTCGACCTGCCATGGGGCAAAGAAAGCGAAGACATCCTCGACCTTTCGTATGCGAAAGCAGTCCTTGACGAAGACCACTACGGCCTCACCAAGATCAAAGAACGCATCCTCGAATACCTCGCCGTCCGCGTACTCGCCCCCGATGCCAAAGCGCCGATCATCTGCTTCGTAGGGCCGCCAGGCGTCGGCAAGACATCACTCGCGCAGTCCATCGCACGCTCCATGGGCCGGAAATTTGCCCGCATCGCCTTAGGCGGCGTCCATGACGAAGCAGAAATCCGCGGACACCGCCGCACCTATATCGCCGCGATGCCCGGACGATTCATCGAAGCCATCAACCAGGCACAGACGAAAAACCCGCTCATTCTCCTCGACGAGATCGACAAAGTCTCCTCCGACTTCCGCGGCGACCCCGCCTCGGCACTCTTAGAAGCCCTCGATCCCGAGCAGAACAAAGCCTTCCACGACAACTACATCGACATCCCCTTCGACTTCTCGAAAGTCTTCTTTCTCGCGACAGCGAACTCCGTCGCCACCATTCCGCCGGCCCTCTTAGACCGCATGGAACTCATCGAACTCTCCGGCTACACCGAAGAAGAAAAGCTGGAAATCGCAAAGAAATACCTTGTCCCGCGTCAGCGTGAAAGAAACGGCCTCAAAGCGAAAGACATCAATTTCACACCTGCCCTTCTCCGCCGCGTCATCCGCAGCTACACCAGAGAAGCCGGCGTCCGCAACCTCGAACGCACCATCGGCGCCCTCTGCCGCAAAGTCGGCAAGAAAATCGTCCTCGCCGACGACAGCCTGCCCACACTCACCGCCAAGACCGTAGAAAAATACCTTGGCCCCGTGAAATACCTGCCCATGTCCGAAGAACACAGCGACATGGTCGGCCGCGTGAACGGCCTCGCATGGACCGCCGTAGGCGGCGAAGTCCTCGACACCGAAGCCGTCACCATCAAAGGCAAAGGCCACCTCATCCTGACCGGACAGCTCGGCGACGTCATGAAAGAATCCGCCGAGACCGCCTACACCTACATCCGCAGCCGCGCCAAAGCACTCGGGCTCGCCGAAGACTTCTATGAAACCCTCGACACCCACATCCACCTCCCGGAAGGCGCCGTACCGAAAGACGGCCCCTCCGCCGGCATCACCATGGCCACCGCACTCGCCAGCGCCTACACCGGACGCAAAGTCAGAGGCGATACCGCCATGACCGGCGAGATCACCCTCACCGGCGAAGTCCTCCCCATCGGCGGACTCAAAGAGAAAGTCCTCGCAGCCAGCCAGTTCGGGATCAAGCAGATCCTCCTGCCGGAAAAGAACAAACGCGACCTCGACGAGATTCCGGCATCCGTTCGCGACCAGCTCCACTTCGTCTGCGTCAAAAACGTCGACGAAGTCCTCGAACATGCGCTGGTGAAATAGTGACTGGTGACTAGGGACTAGGGATGACTTGTGACTGGAATGCCATCTTGGGGCAACGCATGCGAGACTATCCCTTTCCCGTATTGTCATCCCGAGCGTAGTCGAGGGATCTCTATGGCACCGCGGTTAGCATCTACATGCCCTTTCACGAAAACGACGCACGGGGATTGCGTTTTTGCGTTTCCCAAGCACATATCGTTGATCAGTCTGCAAGGAAGATTTCTCGGCTTCGCTCGAAATGACGATACGTCAGGAACGCAGTTCCACATTCTCGCTTCTCCCTTCCCTAATGGGGAAGGCAGCGAAATGAGGATGCCGCTCTGCATCCCTAACCATACATTTCTGAAACCAATGAGTGATTCTTAAAGGAATGTTGATTCCATCGCCGAATCGGCGCTTCCGCAGAAAGGAGCTATCCTATGGCTGAAATCAAAGACATCACGAAATTTCATATATTTTCCTCCGCCTACTTTGTCTCGGCGGTGAACCGTTCCCAGTACGTGACGGACGGCAAGAAAGAGATCGCCTTCATCGGCCGATCGAACGTAGGCAAATCCTCCCTCATCAATTCCCTCACCGGAAGGAAGAAACTTGCCTATGTCAGCCGCGAACCCGGCAAGACACGCACCATCAACTACTACGCCATCCAGTCCCGCCGCATCGAAGACGAAGAAGAACAGCGACAGGACTGGTACCTCGTCGACCTTCCCGGCTACGGCTTCGCCAAGACCAGCCAAGAAAACAAAGACAGCTGGTCCGCCTTCATCGACGAATACATGAAGAAATCCCCCGGCCTTGTCATGATCGGCCTTCTGGTCGACCTTCGCCACCCCGGCCTCCCCATCGACCTCAAAGCCTTCGACTGGCTGAAAAAAGCCGGCGTCCCCATCCAGATCATCGGCACCAAGGGCGATAAACTCAGCCGCAACGACCTCAAAAAGAACCTCATGCAGGTGAAGAAGCTCTTCCCCACCGCCTCCCTGCCCCTCGCCTACTCCTCGCTCACCGGAGAAGGACGCGATGCCCTGCTCGAAGTGATCGAGAGAAAGATCTGTGAGTAGGGGATGGTCACTAGTCACTAATAAGGAGAAACCATGAAGAAACTCATACTGACCCTGCTGCTCGTCATCGTGTGTGTGCCCGCATGGGCCGCGCCATGGGATGCTCCGAATTCCTTTGAGATCGTGAAGGAAAGCTCCTGGGACTACAGGACCGCCCGCGCCCTCACCGAAGAAGGAAAAGCACCCGCCTATACCACAGCCTTCTTTAACAAAACACTCACCCGCTACGAGATCGCCAGCGTCGTGAAGAACATACTGGAATCTGTCCCTGAAAAAGACCAGACAGAAGACATGGCAAGACTCAAGAAAGAATACGCCCGCGAACTCGAAGCGCAGGGCTACCGCGAAAAGAAAAAGAAAGACAAGAGAAAGCCCATTCTGGAAATCAGCGGAGACACCCGCGTCCGCTACAAAAACGACAGCGGCAGCGACGCCCGCGCCCGCGTGAATACCACATGGCACATCGGAAAGACCGACATTGTAGCCGGAGGCAGTGCAGAGAAAGACATGTAAAAAAGGGGATGTGAAGAAATGAATCCTCATTTCTTCACATCCCCTTTTTACTTTTCTTTCATTTGGTTCAGGGTTCAAGGCTCTCGTGGCGGCTTCGCCGCCTTTTTTAGAGGATGGTATTCTCGTATCGCAGCCTTCCCCTCTAGGGGAAGGTGCCCGAAAGGGGCGGATAGGGTGACTATGGCATGAAAGACAGCTGGGATAAGGTTTCCCGGTCACTCCTATGAGAGCTGCAAGTCCCCCGCGGCAGATTGAACGCGAAAATGAGATGATCGTTATTTCACATCGCCTTTTTGATTGCCTGTTATGAGTGCACTTCCGCGCACTCCGTCAAAGAGATATTCGCCTTGGCAGCGATTTGTCTGACCTCATCCTCGCTGCAGCTGGACATGGATACGATGAACGACAACGGCATTTTGGCTTTCAGCAGGCGCAAAACGAATTCATTGGCGGCATTCTGCCAGCCTTTTTTCTCGCCTCTGATTTCACCCCTCTTTTCGCCGAGTTTCATTCCTCTGCGGTATATGCCTACACTCAAATTGCACATGGTATCCACCATCCCTTCTTCTTTACTTTCCAATTCGATCTGGTACTTTTCTTCCAAGACTTTTTTCTTATGAGCAGCGGATTCATCGGATTTGAATAAATCATACAGCATGCGCAGCAGACGATTTCGGATATGGCGGCGGTCATTTCCGATATAGACCATGACGATTTGTTGCAGGTCATAATGGAGGCGCGCCTCACGGATGCTGCCGTACTCAGTGATTTCCTGCGTCACATAGCGGGTGATGCCGCTCTTTCCTTGCGGCGTATCCATACACAGCCAGATGCTGTACACCTTGCGGATTTTCTCGTAGTGTGAATGGTCAAATTCCACACCGTTCTGCGAGGAAATCAGGCGGCTGCCGTAGTAGAGAGCCCGCTTGATCATGGGATAGGATACATCGGAGCTTTGCTGCGCCTCTACATTGATGATGAGCGTCAGCGGATCGCCGCCAGGAGTGACAGCTTGGAAACGGATGTCGAATGTCGTGACACCTTCAGACACCGTTTTTTCCTCTCTATTTTATCATACCTTGGGAAGGTGGCGATACGAGAGTATGGCAGTTTCACATGCAAAAAGTGTGTGCATGCAGTATTTCCCCGATACAAAGCCTTCCCCGCGTGTGGAAGGTGGCGAGCGGAGCGAGCCGGATAGGGTTCTAGCGGTATGAAAAAGAGCGGGGGACGATCGTCTCAAGCAGGCGATATACGAAAGCACCCTATCCACCGCTGACGCGGTCCCCCTTCCCCGAGGGGGAAGGCTACGATACGGGGATGCCGCTATCCCACGCTGCGATCCCCAGTCCCCAGTCCCCAGTCCCTAATCCCTGGCTACCAGTCCCTAGTCCCTAGTCCCCAGTCACTAAAATGACCACTTTTGCAGAATTTCGACCACTTTTGCAGCAAAAGGCACCGCGAGGGACAGATTTCCTGTATTGTAAAGACAAAGAAAACTCCGCCATCCGGCACGGAGAAAATGTTCATTGTTTTTTCGCAAAGGGGGAAATCAATATGAACAACATCTACAAAGTCATCTGCTCGAAAGCAAAGAATTGCTATGTGGTCGCTTCTGAAATCGCTCGGTCTCATACCAAGTCGGCTTCCGGATCTGAAAAAATCGGGGGGGGGACAAGACGTAAACTTCTGGCCTCTCTCATGGCGCTTTCTCTTCTTTGCGGGGGATTGGGCGTAGCAAATGCGGCAGATGGCACTGTGCACGTTGAGGATATCGCAGCCACAACGACTTCAAAAGAAGTTTATACGGCAGGTAAGGTTGATACTCTGCTGGCTGAATATGGTAAAAAGACAGACGTTGATACTAACAAGGACGATATCGCAACTCTGAAAACTACGACAACGGATCAGGGGCAAAAAATCACGGCAAACACTACCCAAATAGCTAACAATACAACTGCTATTGCAAATAAAATTGATACGGTAACTGCTAATGCCACGTATGCTACAAAAGATGCGCTGAATGATCTTAAAGATACTGTGAATGGCAAAGCTGATGAAGACGCAGTTACAACGGCACTGGACAGCAAAGCGGATACTGACCTGAGCAATTTGACTGCTGCCGGGATAACTAAAATCAAGGATACTATGTCGGCAGACATAGATTTGAAGGCAGATAAGAATACGGTTACAGCATTGGAAGGATGCGTAGGGGGCGTAGAGGGGAAAGTAACAACTCTTGCAGGCACGGGTGGTGATGCTTCCAACGGATTGGTGAAAGACGTAACAACTCTTAAAACCACGGTTGGTGATGCTTCCAGCGGATTGGTGAAAGATGTAGCAACTCTTGAAACCACGGTTGGTGATGCTTCCAGCGGATTGGTGAAAGATGTAGCAACTCTTAAAACCACGGTTGGTGATGTTTCCAGTGGATTGGTGAAAGACGTAGCTGATCTGAACACGAAGAACACGCAGATATCCTATGATGCAGCCAAAGGCACTACCGTAAATGGCGTTGACTTCAAGGCAGCAGAAGTGGATGCCAATGGTAAAGGCTTGACGGGTGTTTCTACGTTGCATACTACAGGTGCCGCAACTATTGGCGGTGCGCTGACTGCGGCAGGGGTAAATGCCGGGACAGAAGCTATCACAGGCGGCAGCTTGAGTGTGACAGGCGCGGTAACCGGTAACAGAGTCGATGCGGGAGCAGGTGAAATCAAGACCACCGGACTAGTGAATGCAGGCACACTGAGCACCACAGGAGATGCCACTGTCGGGGGCGATCTGAACGCGACCGGAAAAGTCAGCGGGAACGGAGTAGATGCCGGGACAGGAGATATCAAAGGTGGCAGCCTGAGTGTCACAGGCGCGCTAAAAGGTAACGGTGTCGATGCAGGGGCCGGCGAGATCAAGACTACCGGAGTAGTGAATGCGGGCACACTGAGCACCACAGGCGATGCGAAAGTCGGCGGTGCGCTCGGTGTCACTGGCGCGACCACGCTCGAAGACGCGTTGACCGCGAAAGGCGAAGCGACGTTCAAAGCGAAGGTGACCATGGAGAATGATCTCGAAGTCAAGGGCGAGCTCAAGACGGACAAGATTTCCATGAAAAACACCGATACGGATGCGGATGGTTGGAAGCATGATAGTGCTACTACGATTACCGCAGACGGTATCACTCATATCGGAGAGATGGAAAAGAGCGGTGTGATCAAGAAGAGCCAGTTCACCCATACGGAAGAGGGCAGCGAAACCTATGCGAAGAAGGGCGACACGACCGACTGGACAGAAACCCGTTCGGATGTGAAGGCAGATGGTGTCAAGACCGAAGTCAAAGATTCGGAAAAAATCGTACCAATACGAGCCAGACCGCAGATGGCATCAAGGGCTATGCGACTGACAAGGACGGCAACAAGACCTATACGAAAGTCACTGCGACAGAGAATAGCTTCCAGGTTCAGGACAAGGATGGGAAGAATAAGAATCATCAGGTCAATACCAAGGATTCGTCCGTGACGGAAATCACGAATGGAGACGGCAAGACCACGAAGACAGAGCAGACAGCGACGGATATCACCAATACCGCGAAAGACGGCACCATCAAAAACGATGCACAGACTATCGTGAACAACGCAACCGGTGACATGACGAATACCGTAGGCGGCAACCAGACCAACAAGATCGATGGGAATCAGGAAAACACCATCGGCGGAGACCAGACCACAACGGTTAAAGGCGATGTGAAGGAAGATTACAAGAAAAATCTGACTACCACCGTCGGCGGCAATGAGCTGCACGAAGTCACTGGCACTAAGACCGAGAATGTGAATGGCAAGGTGACGGAGAACTATAAAGCCGGTCAGGAAACGAATGTGACCGGAGATCAGGATATCAATGTCAGCGGCACACAGACCACCACGGCAACAGATATCAATCGGAATGCATCTAGCGGTATGATCGATACAGTCGAAAATGCATCTGGCAGCAATAAGGAAACGAAAGTGGCTGGTCAGACAACGACTGACGTGAAACTGGCTTCTGGAGAAGAAGGACACTACATCCGCGGTGCGACTGAATCTCGCGATTACCTGTTGAATGGGACGCTGAAAAATTCTGAAACGAAGACGGCGGAAGCGACTTCTTCTGAAATCACCGATGGTACCAACACGGCATCTACTAGGCAGGATGCAAAGAACCTGGCTGGCTCCGTGACTAATGGTACGGAAACTGGCGTCAGCGGTATCCATGCGAATGATGATGGCAGCGTATCTATTGATTCTGGTGTGACCGACGGGAGCATGTCTTTCGTGATCAATCAGAAGAAAGACAGCATTACCTCGGCTGTGGGAGATGGCATTAGTAGCACTGTTATCCTTCAGGACAAGGACAACGTGACCATTGCATCCTCTAATGGCACGGTAGCTATTGGCGGGAAAGATATCGTAAACAATGCACAGGATACCATCACAAACAAGGCAAAGAACATCACCAACGAAGCGACCGAGAAGCTGACCGATAAGGTGGGTGATAATACCCGCGTACTTGACAGCGAAGGCATCACTGACACGGTAGGTGGCTCGACCTTCAAACAGCGCATCGATGCCATTATGATGGAATCGAAGGATGTCTCGATCAAGGCAGAAGAAACTCTGACCAATGAGGCGAAGGTGATCACAAATAAGGCTTCGGAAGTCATCAACAATGAAGCGATTAACATCAACAATACGGCAACAGGCATTATCACTTCCAAGGCATCTGAGATCAAGAATCAGGCAAACACACTGATTTCCAATCAGGTCGGCGAAAACACCTGGGAGAATATGGAAGATGGGAAGATCTCCACATCCATCAAAGACGGAACGAAGCAGAATCTGACCCAGTCGGATGCGGCAGGCACCACGCAGTCTACTGTCGATGGCGCTAAATCGACCGTAACGATCCAGAATGCAGATGGACTTGCGGATGCAGTGACTGACGGGACAAATACCAGCGTACAGAACCAGACAGCATCTGCGATCGCAGCTGCTGTAAAGGATGGGGTAGGCAATGAAAATGCTTCTGTTGCAACTGCTACCACCTCGGCGAATACCATCAAGAGTGGTTCCAAAGCGAATACCGTGATTTCTACAGCAGACGGCACCCGCTTCATCAACAGTGAGGCGAATACAGCATTTGAGGGAGGAACGTACACAGACACCACCATCAAAGGCAATACCATCACCACAGGCAAGGTCACCATGGACTACGCGGAAGTGATGAAAGACCTCGGTGTCAAAGGCACCACCACCACCAAGACACTGAAGGTGACGGAAGATGCAGAAGTCGGCAGAGATCTCGCTGTCGGCGGCAATGCGACCATCACAGGCGACGTGACTGCGAACTCCTACAAAGTGGGAGACAAGACCTACATCAGCGCAGCCGGCATCAATGCGAATGACCAGAAGATCACGAATGTGGCTGACGGCAGCATTTCTGAAGGCAGCAAAGATGCAGTGAATGGCGGACAGCTCTACGGTGTGAAGAGAGATCCGGAACATCAGGTCGATAAAGTCGGTGCGAATGCAGCCGCTATGGCAAACCTGTGCCCGATGGAATTCGACCCGAGCTCCAAGTGGAACATCGCCGCTGCGATCGGCAACTATGGCAGCGAGACCGCGGCAGCGCTCGGCGCCTTCTACCGCCCGAACGATGATGTGATGGTGAACCTCTCCACCGCATTCGGCACCGGTGAGAACATGGTAGGCGGCGGCGTATCCGTTCGCCTCGGCAAGGGCAGCAACAAGCTCTCCCGTGAGGAAAGCAATGCGCTGAAGGATCAGGTGGATGACCTCACCGCCCGCATGGATGCGCTCCTTTCCGTGCTGAATCCGAATATGTCGAAAGATTTCCCGGACGTACCGGAAAACCACTGGGCGTATGAAGCCGTCTCCCGCCTCGCGGGCAATGACATCGTCCAGGGCTACCCGGATGGTGAATTCCACGGCGAACGCACCATGACCCGTTATGAAATGGCTGAAATCATCTACAATGCACTCTCTCGCGGCGCAGAAGCTGAAAGGGAACTGGTAGAGGAATTCAAGCCGGAACTGCAGGCGATGGCCGCTTCTGAAAAAGCCACCGCAGAAAAAGCAGAAGGCTAAGGCAAGCGGAAACAGGGACTGAGGGCAAGTGAGATCACGAGCTCCGGCTGATGCGGGTGCAGCCAGCCGGAGCACCCCCTCTCCGATCTTTCCGGATGTTGTATCTATATCGTTGTCAACAGGGCCCCCTTTACTTCCTGCCGGATATCATGGAATCTCCCCTGTTGAAATATATAAGCCGCCCTGCGGCGCTATCGAAGTAGCGCCGCAGGGCGGCTTTATTGTGTGTATGGAGATGCTATTCCGATAGGGGAAGGGAATGGAACGAGGATGGCACTATCTCTGACAAAAAGCCTTCCCCGCGTGGGGAAGGTGCCCCGAAGGGGCGGATAGGGTACTAGCGGTATGAAAGATAAGCGGGGGGAGATCGTCTCAAGTATGCCGTTTACGAGAGCACCCTATCCACCGCTGGCGCGGTCCCCCTTCCCCGATGGGGAAGGCTACGATACGGGAATACCGCTATCCCCGATACACAGCCTTCCCCGCGTGGGGAAGGTTACGATACGAGAACACCGCTATCTCTTTTTCGCCGCATTTTTTAGATTTTAGTATCCTTTTTTCTTATCGACTTCGTTCATGAGTTTTTCTCCGCGGGCGAAGGCGATGAAGTTCATCTGGAGGATGCTGGTGAGTTTGTCCCAGAAGTCGGGAACCATGGAGGCGATGTGCGGGGTCATGATGACATTGTCCATCTGCCAGAAGGGGTGATCGCCGGGGAGGGGTTCTTTCGAGAAGACGTCCATGCAGGCACCGGCGATTTCTTTCTGCGAGAGGGCGTCTATGAGGGCGGCTTCATCGACGACGGAGGCGCGGGCGATGTTGATGAAGAGGGCGGATTTCTTCATGAGGGCGAATTCCTTCTGGCCGAAGAAGTGCTCGGTCTCGGGGGTCGCGGGGAGGGCGGCGATGACGATGTCGGCCTCGGGGAGGACTTCAGCGAGCTGGTCTTCGAGGTAGACGTGGTCAGCGAACATTTCTGTGGAGAGGTGTTTCTTTATGGCGAGGATGCGTGTCTCGAAGACTTTCGCTCGCTGGGCGATGGCGCGGCCGATGCTGCCGAAGCCTACGATGAGGATGGTCTTGCCGAAGAGGGATTCCCCGCGGGGACGGATCCATTCGTGGGCGCTCTGGTGGCGGACGGCGTCGGGGATGCGGCGCATCCATGCAAGGAGGAGGGCGAGGGTGTGCTCGGAGACGGCGCGGTCGTGGACGCCGTGGGAATTCGTGAGATGAATGGGGCGCGAGAGCATGGAGGGGGTAAGGAGGCGCTCGACGCCGTCGGAGAGGGAGTGTACCCAGCGGATGTTTGGCCCGGCGGCGAGGATGGGCTCTGCGTCTTGGAAGCCCCACATGGCGATGGCGTCGGCGTCTGCGACATGGGGAAGGGCTTCTTTCGGTGATTTGTAGGATTCGACGATGGCACCGGGGACGGCTTTTTTCAGGGATTCGATTTTGTCTTCGGAGAGTGTATTGATGATGACAAGTTTCATGATGGGGCTCCTTTCATTTTTAAAACTTTTTCTTATTATAGCATGGTTTGGGGTTCAGGGTTCAGGGTTCAGGGTTCATGGTTTAGGGTTCAGTGTTAGCTCGTGGGGCGGCTCGCCCCTTGATTACGTTTGAAAGCTTCGATGGGAATTAGAAATGCGAAATGCGAAATGGTGGTGCGGCGCAAAACAATTATGAAGCGTCGCACATTTTTAGAAATGGGTCATCACGCATCGCAAAGTCCCCATTGGGGAAGGCTACGAAATGAGAATACCGCTATCCCCGACACACAGCCTTCCCCGCGTGGGGAAGGTGGCGAGCGGAGCGAGCCGGATAGGGTTCTAGCGGTATGAAAAAAGAGCGAAGGAGATCGTCCCAAGTAGGCGATATAGGATGAAAGAGGGAAGCGTCTCAAATCGACATTATACGAAAGCACCCTATCCACCGCTGACGCGGTCCCCCTTCCCCGATGGGGAAGGCTTAAGTGGAGCGACGCTTCGCGTCGATTTTTTATAAAAGGGCGATGCCCGAAAGTGGCATTTAAGTCACCAGTCATTCGTGGCTCCTAATCCCTAATCCCTGCTTTCACACTTATGGTGGCAGCTTCACCGCGAATATATATGGGCGCGAAGCGCCTTTCCTTTTTAGCCTTCCCCTCGAGGGGAAGGTGCCCCGAAGGGGCGGATAAGGATAAAACGTTCTGCCGTTCTCTGTAAAAGTATTTACGAATCCAGTATAATAAAACAAATGATATGAACGGGCTGGGGCTTGTAACGTCTTCGGGCGTCACTCTCCTTCAGAACCGTTAGAACCGGCTGCAGCTATATTCCTTTTTCTCAAGGAGGCACTATGTTATCTGACTGGCTTCATTCGAAGCGCATGAAATATATTTCCTTCGCTGTCCTGCTTTTTCTCTTGATGGGGGGCATTTATGTCTATACCCATCACGGGGGGCAGGGCGCGCGGAAGGCCGAGGTGCGTCCGACGGTGAAGGTCGTGACGCTTGTGCGGCAGGATATGATGAAGCGGATCGTGCTCTCGGGGGAGACGGTGCCGAAGGCTTCTGTGGATATTTCTCCGAAGTATGCAGGCCGCATCGCGGAGGTGGCGGTGGATCTGGGGGACGCGGTGTCTCTCGGGGATGTGCTTCTCCGTCAGGATACGAAGGATGTCTCGATTTCTATCGGAGAGAACCGCGCAGGCAGCGCGCAGGCGGCGGCTGAGGCGGTGACGAGCCGCGCGGAGTATGACGCGGGGACGATGAAGGCGCAAAGTGATTATGAGAATGCTCTCGCTACGTATGAGCGTTACCAGCATCTTTTCGATGAGGGGGCGGTGTCCCGTCAGGATCGCGATGACAGGTATCGCGCGATGATGGAGGCAAGAGCGGCGCTCGAGGGTCTGACGAGCCAGTCTATCGGCGG